>ERZ1035001.3-NODE-3-length-212890-cov-191.873371_pt1 | contig 212890 bp, 180 predicted proteins | sample MGYA00520685_ERZ1035001 | MGnify/ENA primary metagenome ERZ1035001 (study PRJEB33766, sample SAMN09781749) | gut metagenome | biome: gut microbiome | host: Homo sapiens | place: Madagascar | study: EMG produced TPA metagenomics assembly of the PRJNA485056 data... | reverse complement strand
GCATATATATTTAAATTAAATGTTTTGTATTTGTAATAACGATACATTATACTTGTAAAAAATCAATGTATAAAAGTAAGGATCTCTTATGTCTAAATTATCAACTTTTAATGAACATTTTCAAAAAACAATAACTTTAAGAAACGAACTAGTTCCTGTAGGAAAAACACTTGAAAATATCATATCTTCAAATGTATTGATAAATGATGAGAAAAGAAGTGAAGATTATAAAAAGGCTAAAGAGATCATAGATTCTTATCATCAAGAATTTATAGAGAAATCTCTTTCAAAAGTTGATATTGAATGGGATGACCTTGCATATTGTTTAACAAAAAAAGAACCAGAAAATTTTGATAAAAAAAAGAAATATCAAGAAGAGATAAATAAGCTTCAGAATGAGAAAAGAAAAAAGATCGTCGAAATTTTTAAAAAGTTCTCATTCGGAGTGTTATGTGACAATAATGGTCAGGAAGTTAAAATTAAATTTGATGATTTATTTAAGAGCACTTTGTTTAAATATGTTTTGCCAAATTTTCTAAAAAATGATGAAGATAAAACAGTTGTAAGGGATTTTAGTGAATTTACTTCTTATTTTACAGGTTTTCATGAAAATCGAAAGAATTTATATAAATCAGCTCCAATGCCAACAGCAGTGGCATATAGAATAGTTAACGATAACTTTCCAAAATTTATTTCAAACCAAAAAATTTTTTGTGCATGGAAAGATAATGTCCCTCATTTTGTAGAAATAGCGAAAACTAAACTAAGTGAAGTAGGTATTTCTGATTTAGATATTGAATCTAAATTTGAATTATCCAATTTTAATTCTTGTTTAAATCAAACAGGAATTGATTATTACAATGATTTGAGAGGGCAGCTTAACAACGTAATTAGCCATATATGCCAGCAAGACAAGAATTTAGGTGACCTGTTAAGAAAGAAAAGATGTCTTAAGATGGTTCCTCTGTATAAGCAGATACTATCAGATAAAGATTCTTCATTCAGTATTGATGAATTTGATAATGATGAATCGGCAATACAAGATGTTATTTCTTTTTATAAGAAAATGGTTGGTGAAAGATGTCCTCAACGAAAATTATCTGAATTGCTACGAGAGCTATCATCTCACGATCGTGAAAAGATATTTATTCAAGGTAAAAACTTAAATTCTATTTCTAGAATTTTATTTGGTGGAAAGAACTGGTCTTTACTGAGAGAAGCTATTATTGAAGAAAAGTCAAAAGATAAAAGTTTTAAAAAGGCTATAAAGTCAAATTCAACAGATGAGGCGCTTGAAAAGATTCTTTCAAAAGATGAATTTTCAATTTCATTCTTATCACGAATTTGCCATGAAAATTTATCTGAAAAAATAGATAAATTTATAAAAAATCAAGATGAACAGCTAATTAATATAAATTCACAAACTTGGCCCAAAACTCTTAAGAATAGTGAAGAGAAAAAAATCATTAAGGAGCATTTGGATTTTTTGTTGAATTTTTATAGATTTGCTAAATCATTCTCTTCAAATACTATTGATAAGGATATGTCTTTCTATGCAGACTTCGACGAATCTCTATCCTCTTTAGAAAATGTAATAGGTCTTTATAACAAAGTAAGAAACTACGTTACAAAGAAGCCATACAGCCTTGAAAAGATAAAATTGAATTTTGAAATTCCAAATTTAGCTGAAGGATGGAGCAAGACAAAGGAATTAGCCAATTTAACGGTTATTTTTCTAAAAGATAATGAATACTATTTAGGCATTATAAATAAAAATAGCAAAATTGATTTTTCTTTAATAAAGGAAAAAACATCGTCAGAAAATTGCTTCCGAAAGATGGAATATTCATTATTTGGAAAGATTGCTCAGAATATAAATAGATGTGTATTTACAAAAGCTGTAAAAAATCATTTTTCAAAAAGTCCAGATAACTTTATTTTGTCTGATAAAAAGAAGTTTTTGAAAGAAATTGAAATCACTAAAGAAATTTATGATTTAGTAAAAAGCGATGAAAGTGATAAAAAATATTTAAAAGAATATAAAAAAATAAATGAGAAAGAATTCAGAAGCGCTTTATCTAAGTGGATCAACTTTTGCATAGAATTTTTGAAATCTTATAAAAACACATCGCAATTCGACTTTAGTTGCATAAAAAAAGCAGAGTCGTATGATGATATTAATGACTTTTATGATGACATTGAAAAAGTTACTTACAAGATCGAATTTGTAGATATAAGTACGTCTTTAATTGACGCTTTGGTTGATAAAGGACAACTATTTTTGTTTAAGATTAGAAATAAAGATTTTGCAAAAAAAGCAAGTGGCACTCCTAATCTTCATACTCTATATTTTAAAAGCATTTTTGATACGAAAAATTTTGAGAATGGAATTGTCAAACTTAATGGTGAAGCAGAGATATTTTATAGAAAGAAAAGCTTGAATGTAGATGATACGACTGTTCATCAGAAATGAAGCTACATTGTTAATAAAGTTGTAGTAGATCCAAGTTCAGGTAAATCAGAACAGATCCCTGACAATGTCTACAACAATATTTATGCATTTGTAAATGGTAAGTTAAAAACTCTATCTAAAGAGGATGAAGTTTATTATGCAAAAGCCACAATAAAAAAAGCTACTCATGAGATTGTAAAAGATCGACGCTTTACTGAGGATAAATTCTTTTTCCACTGTCCAATTACTATTAACTATAAATCTAAAGAAAAGCCATCAAAATTTAATGATAAGGTTTTAGATTTCTTAAGAAAGAATGATGATATCAACATTATTGGCATAGATCGTGGTGAGAGAAATCTTATCTATGCAACAGTAATTAATAAAAATGGAGAAATTATTGATTGCAAATCCTTTAATACAATCAAACACCAGTCTTCATCAGTGAATTTTGATGTTGATTATCACAATAAATTGCAAGAAAGAGAAAAAAATAGAAAAGAAGAAAAGAGATCTTGGAACAGTATTTCTAAAATTGCTGACCTTAAAGAAGGATACCTTTCAGCTGTAATTCATGAGATAGCATTAATGATGGTTAAATACAATGCTATTGTTGTTATGGAAAATTTGAATCAAGGTTTTAAGAAAATTAGAGGAGGAATTGCTGAAAGATCCGTATACCAAAAATTTGAAAAGATGCTGATAGATAAACTGAATTATTTTGTTATAAAAAATGAGAATTGGACAAATCCTGGAGGAGTACTCAATGGATATCAGTTAACTAACAAAGTATCAACAATCAAAGATATCGGTAATCAGTGTGGATTTTTATTTTACGTTCCTGCAGCTTATACCTCAAAGATTGATCCTTCTACAGGCTTTGTTAATTTAATTAATTTCAATAAATATAAAAATTCAAATGATCGAAGAAAACTAATTTGTAGCTTTTACAAGATATGCTTTGTACAGAATGAGAATTTATTTAAATTTTCTATAGATTATGAAAAATTATGTCCAAATAGCAAAATGCCTGTAAAAAAATGGGATATTTTCTCTTATGGAAACAGAATTGTAAGGGAAGATCTCAAGCATATTCCTATGAAAGAAAATCCAAAATACGATCCGACAGAAGAGCTTAAAACTCTGTTTTCCTCAAAAGAAATCGAGTATCAAAAAGGTCAAAATTTACTAGAAATTATATCTACAAAAGATATGACTGAGGATAAGGAATTTTGGAATTCTCTTTTCAATATATTCAAAGCAATTTTACAAATGAGAAACAGTCTAACTAATTCACCAGTAGATAGGCTTTTATCCCCTGTAAAAGGAAAAGATGGCTCCTTCTTTGATACAGATAAAGTTGAAGGTACCAAATTTGAAAAGTTAAAAGACGCTGATGCAAATGGAGCATATAACATTGCATTAAAAGGCTTATTAGTTCTCAAGAAAAATGATTCTGTAAAAACAGACAAGGATATGAAAAATGTAAAGAATGTAAGTCTTGAAGATTGGTTAAAGTTTGTACAAGTCACCTTAAGAGTATAACTAATGAACGATAGTGCAATTATGTTCTCCTTTCTCAATGATTATGTTTTTTGTCCTGTATCCATATATTTCAGAAATTTATATGGAGAGCAAACAAAAGAAAGTTATCAGACTAAGGAGCAAATATTAGGCACTATCGCTCATGAGAAAATTGATAGCGCTCAATACAGCAGCAGTAGCAAAATACTGCAAGGTTTCTCGTGTTATTCAGAAAAATATAATTTAGTCGGTAAGATTGATCTTTTTGATTCAGAAAAAGGAATCTTGACGGAAAGAAAGAGAACCATAACTACTGTTTATGATGGTTATGTTTTTCAACTTTATGCTCAATATTTTTCCCTAGCAGAGATGGGCTATAAAGTCAAAAAGATAAGGTTATATAGCTATACGGACAATAAGCTATATCCTCAATTATTACCTGAAGAAAATAAAGAAATGCTAGAGAAGTTCGAAAGAACTATAAAAGCAATTAGAAATTTCTCTTTCGAAGATTTTCATCAAGATAATTGTGCAAAATGCAAAAGATGTATATACGAACCAGCTTGTGACCGATCTTTATTATGATGACATTACCTGACTTTCAAAAGAAACAAATCGTGTTCGTCTTGCTTTCTCTTGGAGAGAAGATTTCTTTTTCTAATGACAACTTAGTTGTCAGAGATAAAGATAACAAGATAAAACTTCAAACAACTTGCTATAGAATTTTTATGCTATGCATTGTTGGAAGTTTCACAATAACAACAGGCCTGATTCAAAGATCACACAAGTTCTGCTTTCCGATATATTTACTGACAGGAACAATGAAAGTTTACGATAAGTTAGGAGCAAAAATGGAGGGGAATGTTTTACTTCGTCGTAAACAATACGCTTATTCTAGTTTAGATTTGGCAAAGATGATTGTTAAAAATAAAACTCAAAATCAGCTAGCCGTACTGCAAGAGCGAAGAAATAAAAGTCAGGAATTATCTGAGAGTATAGATAAAATTAAAGAGCAGATTTGTAAGTTATGCAACTTCTCTGGAGAATTATGTGATCTTCTCTCTATTGAAGGAAATGTTGCTAAGTTGTACTTTAAACACGAATTTGATTGTGTTGATTGGAAAGGTAGAAAACCTCGCATAAAGTCAGACTATGTTAATTCGATTTTAGATATTGGTTATAGCATGCTTTTTAATGTTATAGACTCTCTTTTGGATTTATTTGGCTTTGATGTCTATTGTGGCGTTCTTCATAAAGAATTTTACATGAGAAAATCATTAGTTTGTGATCTTATGGAACCATTTCGCCCAATAATTGATACTCAAATTCGGAAATCAATCAATCTCAAACAGTTTAATGAAAGCGATTTTAGTCTTAGAAACGGAGCTTATGTTCTCAATTGGGACTTTAATAAAAAATATGTGTCAATTTTTTTAGATGCAATCCTTAAATATAAGACCGAGATTTTTACTTTTATTCAGTCCTATTATCGTAATTTTATGAAAGGTAAAAGTGCAGAAGAATTTACTTGTTTTTCGTGGAGAGTAGCCACATGATTTTGTTGAGTTATGATATCTCTAATGATAAGTTAAGAACCAAGTTTTCTAAGTTTATATGCAAGTATGGACATCGCTTGCAGTATTCTGTATATGAAATAGATAATAGTCCTAACTTTTTGAATAACATAATTATTCAAATAAAGTCTAAATTCGAGAACAAATTTACAGAGAGTGACTCAATTTTGATATTTAACTTATCAAAAACATGTGAAATCATTAGAATGGGCTATGCCAAGAACGAGGAAAAAGATATAATAGTAGTCTGAGCTTTTGCTGAAAAGTGCTACTTGCAAACCTATAGTCTCGATTTTTATTTTTGAATTTAAGGTCTGAATCTTGGAAAATTTAGCAGTGAATAAAGTAGATTTTGTTCAGTTTTTAGCTAATATTGTTCAATTTTCTGCTTTTTTATCCAAAAACGGGGCTAAAGCTCTTTAAGAATTTCTACTTTCGTAGATCGTAACGGTTAATCAAGTCCTGTTGAGGCTAAAGCTCTTTAAGAATTTCTACTTTCGTAGATGTTTAGTCTTGACAAGGGGTTGAACGATGGCTAAAGCTCTTTAAGAATTTCTACTTTCGTAGATAGTCATGGAAGTTATATGAAGTTAGATTGGCTAAAGCTCTTTAAGAATTTCTACTTTCGTAGATAAAGCAAACCAACTGTTGATAATACCGAGGCTAAAGCTCTTTAAGAATTTCTACTTTCGTAGATGATATTCAGTCTTAAAGTACATCATGGCTAAAGCTCTTTAAGAATTTCTACTTTCGTAGATTGAAAGCGATTAGAGTTTTTTAACTTTGAGGCTAAAGCTCTTTAAGAATTTCTACTTTCGTAGATGTTTACTAGCTTTTTTATTGTCTTTGTGGCTAAAGCTCTTTAAGAATTTCTACTTTCGTAGATTTAATGCTGTATCTGACCCTTCTCGCGTGGCTAAAGCTCTTTAAGAATTTCTACTTTCGTAGATGTTATATCTCTAACACACATGATGACTGGCTAAAGCTCTTTAAGAATTTCTACTTTCGTAGATATGTCAATAGTCATCTTCACACCATACGGCTAAAGCTCTTTAAGAATTTCTACTTTCGTAGATACCGCTCTTTTGGTTATAAGACTACATGGCTAAAGCTCTTTAAGAATTTCTACTTTCGTAGATGACTATCTCGGACTTCCTACTGGTGTGGCTAAAGCTCTTTAAGAATTTCTACTTTCGTAGATGAAGGCAGAGCGTAAGTCATTTACGTTGGCTAAAGCTCTTTAAGAATTTCTACTTTCGTAGATTGAAAAGCGATTAGAGTTTTTAACTTTGAGGCTAAAGCTCTTTAAGAATTTCTACTTTCGTAGATAGTTAATGCGTTTAACGGAGTCAGGCTTGGCTAAAGCTCTTTAAGAATTTCTACTTTCGTAGATAAGTGTTGTAAATATTGCATAGCACCTGGCTAAAGCTCTTTAAGAATTTCTACTTTCGTAGATATAACCAAAGTTATGAGTGCCTGCTGGGGCTAAAGCTCTTTAAGAATTTCTACTTTCGTAGATTGAGATTTAGCGTTACACAGACATCGGAGGCTAAAGCTCTTTAAGAATTTCTACTTTCGTAGATTTACTCTCACGTATGATGACGATCATGGCTAAAGCTCTTTAAGAATTTCTACTTTCGTAGATGAATGTGATATTGTTTTTACCGTTGAAGGGCTAAAGCTCTTTAAGAATTTCTACTTTCGTAGATTTAAGATTAGATCGTGCTGATGTTCTAAGGCTAAAGCTCTTTAAGAATTTCTACTTTCGTAGATTCTATATTTTTCATCAACTAAAAGGAAGGCTAAAGCTCTTTAAGAATTTCTACTTTCGTAGATAGGCCAAGGGAGACAAGAAGTGAAATGGCTAAAGCTCTTTAAGAATTTCTACTTTCGTAGATTATTACTTCAATAATTTCATCTAAAAGGCTAAAGCTCTTTAAGAATTTCTACTTTCGTAGATAAAACAGAGTTCTGAAAATTTAGGCAAGGTTAAAGCTCTTTAAGAATTTCTACTTTCGTAGATTTTGATGTCATTTATTTGTCTCCAAGGGCTAAAGCTCTTTAAGAATTTCTACTTTCGTAGATGAATGTGATATTGTTTTTACCGTTGAAGGGCTAAAGCTCTTTAAGAATTTCTACTTTCGTAGATAGTTGAGGGCCTTTTCAATCGCCATAATTAGCCTTTTGTCTTGTGTATTCACGTTTAAAGACTTGTAAAATGCAATAATCTTCAAGTGAACATAGCTTTTTTAATAAAGCATTTGAAAATGAAGCTATAAAATTACACTATGCTAATTTGTTGTTTCAACTGTAATATATAACAAAGCATGCAATGTTACTTCACATTATTTGTACAAGAAATAAACATTCGTCGCTTATTATTGCTATATTCACTAGCAACAAACATTCTTTTGATTTTATTTGAGAAATTAAAACTTAAAATGAACGCAGACCCGACTATATTTAGTCAAATCATTCTATCTAACCTCTCTATTTTTTTATTTTCAAAGCTAGGAGCTAAATAACTATGCAAGAACAAGCTCTAGCTCATCCAACTTTATTATTCGATATGCTGTGGGTATTAGATCCTACTGCATGGTTAGGTCTATTGACCTTAACAGCAATTCAGATTGTTTTAGGTATTGATAACTTACTATTCATTGCTATTCTGTCAGCAAGACTTCCAGCAAGACAAGGTAAGACTGCTCGCTACATCGGTTTAGGTGGTGCTTTAATCATCAGAATTATCTTGATGATCTTCGCCGCTTACGTAATGGCAATGTCAGAGCCATTGTTCACTGTCTTAAACTTTGAAGTTTCAGTTCGAGACTTAATGATGTTCTTAGGTGGTGCTTTCTTGATATACAAATCTACAGAAGAGCTTCATTCAAAGTTAGAAGACCAAAGCAATGAAGAGTCTGTTTCTGTAAGCAAGTCAGCAGGCCATTCATTTGTTATTGTAGCCACACAGATTATGATCCTAGATGTACTCTTCTCAGGTGATTCAATCATCACCGCAGTTGGTATGACCAATCATGTTTACATCATGATCATAGCTGTAACTATTGCTATGGCATTATTGATGTGGGCTTCAGGCTTTATTGCAGTCTTTGTTTCAAAGCATCCTACAGTAGTTATATTGTGTTTAGGCTTCCTGTTGCTTATCGGTTTCAGCCTGATTATGGAATCATTCCATATTGAAGTACCAAAGGGATACTTATACTCAGCAATTGGCTTCTCATTGTTAATCGAGATCTTCAACCAGGCCTCAAGAAAGACTGTTTTGAACTTAAAGCACTCTAATAACATGCAGGCCCGTCAGGTAGCAGCTCATCTGGTCTTAAGACTGTTAGGCTCAAAAAATGACGACGATGTGCATTCAATTAAGGAAGCTATTGTTTCACGTCCTAGTGCCTATGTCTTTAACAAGCAGGAAAAAGAGATGGTATCTCGTGTTCTTGAAATGTCATCACTGCCTGTAAAGGCTGTAATGACAGCAAGAACTGATCTGCAAACAATTAAAGTTGATGGCTCAAAAGAGTACATCTTAAACAAGGCATTATCTTGCACTAAGTCATTATTGATTGCTTACAGAAGCGGTCACAAAGATCAGCCTTTAGGTTTTGTTTCAAGAGCAGATGTTTTAGGCCTTTTTGTCGAAGACAAGGTTGATGTTGCCCACATGGAAAAGATTGTCCAGGAGCCTTTATATCTTCCGCAAACAATTAACATCTTAAGTGCCCTAGATCAATTTAGGCAGTCAAAGAAATACTTTGGATTTGTCTTTGATGAGTTCGGAGGTTTTGAAGGTATTGTTACTGTTCATGATGTGGTTGAAGAGATCACAGGTGAGATGCCTGAAAAGAGTGAAACTCCAGAGATTGTACGTTTTGGTAAAGATGGTAAGTCATTTAGAGTAGATGGTGATGCTATCTTACCTGATGTTGCAAGAATAACTGGTTTAGACTTACCTCCATCAGAGCATTATCAGACTATTGCAGGTTACGTTTTAGACAGATTGCAGAGAGTTCCAAAGCAAGGCGAAACTTTAGATGTTGGTGACTGGAAAATTGAAGTTTTCAGCGCTGATGCAACTGCAATTAACGTCTTAAAACTCTATAGGATAAAGTAGGAAAAAACTTGATTTTTATCCTTACTTTTGCTATAAATAAAGGGCTTGAAGCTGATAGCGTTTCAAGCCTGTTCAAGTGTGAGCTTGAACCTTCAGTAATAAACGAGTTTATTACTGATAGATATAGTGGAACTTCATAAAGAAAGGGACCCTAGTTGAGGTCCTTTTTTTGTGTTTAAAATTAAATAAATTGAGGTACTAATGGCAGGAACCATTGAAGAGAAAGTAGCAGAGCTAGTAACTCCTCTGGTGGAGTCTATGGATCTTACTGTATGGGGTATCAGATTCCGTGGCGGTAATGATCATGCGATGTTGCAGGTGTTTGTTGATTCTGAGCAAGGTGTAAGCGCAGATAAGTGTGGCGAGTTAATGGATGTATTATCTCCTGCTTTAGATGCAGCTGACCTTATCGCTCCTAAATATACACTTGAGGTATCTTCACCTGGTCTTGACAGAATTTTGTTCACACTTGAGCAAGCTAAGGCTTATACAGGTAAAACTGTAAAAGCTGAACTTAGAATTCCTACTCAGGGCAGACATAAGCTTCAAGGTACTTTAGATGAAGTAACTGATGATGGCATGCTGAAGATTAACGATAAGATCTCAGGTCTTATCGAAGTTGCATTCTCAAATGTATCTACAGCACGTGTTGTCCCAGAGTTTCCAACTAACAACAAAAAAGCTCCTAAAAGCGGATCATAGAGAGGTCTTAAATTAAAAATGGGTAAAGAGATCATTGCCATCGCAGAGGCACTATCAAACGAGCGTGCTATTCCTAGAGATAAGATTTTTGAAGCTTTAGAGACTGCATTAGCAACTGCAACCAAGAAAAAGTATCCGGTTGATATCTTAGTTCGTGTTGTAATTGACAAGAAAGACGGCTCATATGACACCTTCCGCCGTTGGGAAGTAGTTGATACTGACGGTCCCCTAGAGAAGCCTGCTCAGGAAATATCACTTGCAGCTGCCGCTGTTGACCATCCTGGTATTAAAGCTGGTGATATTGTTGAAGAGCAGATCCCTTCTGTTGAGTTTGACCGTATTACAATTCAGACAGCAAAGCAGGTTCTATCTCAGAAAGTTAAAGATGCTGAGCGCGAGCAGGTTGTAGCAGAGCAGCGTGACAGAATCGGTCATGTTGTAAATGCAACCGTTAAAAAGCAGACTCATGACATCATGGTTTTAGATTTGGGCAACAACGCTGAAGCTGTTCTAAAGCGTGAGCAGATCATTCCTCATGAGACCTATGGTCGTGGTGACAGAGTTAAGGTTTTATTACAGGATATCCGTTCAGAGCCAAATCGTGGTCCACAGATCATCTGCTCAAGAACTTCACCTGATTTCTTAAAAGAGTTATTCAGAATCGAAGTACCTGAGATTGGTGAAGACGTAATCGAAATCATGGGTGCAGCTCGTGATCCTGGTTCACGTGCAAAGATCGCTGTAAGATCCAAGGACAGAAGAATCGATCCTCGTGGCGCATGTATCGGTATGCGTGGCGCTCGTGTAATGGCAGTATCTAACGAGCTGTCAGGTGAAAAGATTGACGTTGTTTTATACGATGAGAACTTAGCTCAGTACGTAACCAATGCTATGGAACCTGCTGAAGTATCACGTATTATCATCAACGAAGATGACCACACTATCTTAATTGCTGTAGCTGAAGAGAACTTAGCTTTAGCAATCGGTAGAAACGGTCAGAATGTACGTTTAGCTTCACAGCTTATCGGTTGGGATCTGAAGGTTATGACTGAGAAAGAACTTGAGTCAAGCATTCAGCAGGAAGTAGGTAAGGTAGTAAAGCTATTTGAAGATTCTTTAAATGTTGATGAAGAGTTCGCAACTGCTCTGTCAGATGCAGGCTTCACCACCTTAGAAGAAGTTGCATACGTTGAACCTGAAGAGCTTTTAGCTATCGATGGTATGGATGAGGAAACAGCATCTCAGTTACAGGAAATAGCAAGAAAGGTTGTTGAGAGCAAAGAAAATGCTGAAACAGCTGAAGCTATCGCTCAGTTATCATCACTCGACGGTATCGATAAAGAGTTAGCTGCTAAGCTTGTAGCTCACGGTATCAAGTCAGGTGAAGATCTTGCAGATCAGGCTACCGATGATTTAACTGATATCGAAGGCTTAGATGAGAAGAAAGCTGGTGAAATCATTATGGCAGCTCGTAATGAGTACTGGTTCAAAGAAGAAAACAAATAATACAGGAAGACTTGAATGATGAATGAAGAAAATCAGGGCAATGCACCAAAGCGTATGTCTTTAAAGAAGAAGTCTTCTGGCACTATGACTTTGCAGAATGCAGGCGGTGCTAAGAAAGTTCAGGTTGAAGTTCGTAAAAAGAAATTTAACTTCGACCCTAAAGAGCGTAAGGCTCAGTTGGAGCAGGAAGCTATTGCTAAGCAAAAGGCTGAAGAAGAGGCTAGAAAAGCTGAAGAGGCTCGTAAGGCTGAAGAAGCTAAAAAAGCCGAAGAAGCTCGCAAGGCTGCAGCTGCTAAAGCTGAGGCTGACAAGAAGGCTAAGGAAGCTGCTAAAGCTGTGGCTGTTAAGACTCAGCCAAAGCCAACTCCTGCTCCTCATAAAGAGAAGCATGAGGATAAGGCAACTGAAGAGTTACGTCGTGCTCAAGAAGAGCAACAAAAGCGTAAGTCTGAAGAAGAGTCAAAGAGACTTGCTGAGCAGGCCAGAAAGTTAGCTGAAGAAAATGAGGCTCGTTGGGCAGCAGAAGAAGAGGCTCGCTCTCACGAGAATGATGACGACGATTCAACAACTTCACAGTATGTTCGTGAAGCTGAGGCTCGCCAGGAGCGTGAGGCTGAAAACAGAGGCCGTCACCGCGACAGAAATGGTGACAGACGTTCAGCTAAGCGCTTTGAAGAAAATGAGCAGAATTCAAACAATCGCCGTCAGAAAGGCGGTAAAGGTGGTAAGAGCGTAAAGGGTGCTGCAAAATTAAATCAGCAGCAACACGGCTTTAACCGTCCTGCTGTTCCTGTAAACCGTGATGTTGAGATCGGTGAGACCATCACTGTAGCTGAATTAGCAGCTAAGATGGCTGTTAAGGCAACTGAAGTTATCAAGACCTTAATGAAATTAGGTGAAATGGTAACTATCAACCAGGTTTTAGATCAGGCAACAGCTCAGCTAGTTGCTGAAGAAATGGGACACAAGGTAATTCTGCGTAAAGAGAATGAACTTGAAGACGAGTTATTAAACGGCAATAAGGATTCAAAAGCAGAGGCAACTCCTCGTGCTCCTGTTGTTACCATCATGGGTCACGTTGACCATGGTAAGACCTCTTTACTTGACTACATCAGAAAGTCAAAGGTAGCTGTAGGCGAAGCTGGTGGTATTACCCAGCGTATCGGTGCTTATCATGTACAGACTCGTAATGACGGTATCACCTTCTTAGATACCCCAGGTCACGCAGCATTTACTGCAATGCGTGCTCGTGGTGCTCAGTGTACTGATATTGTAGTTTTAGTTGTAGCAGCAGATGACGGTGTAATGCCTCAGACCTTAGAAGCAATTCAGCATGCTCAGGCAGCTAAGGTTCCTATGATTGTTGCTATCAACAAGATGGATAAGCCAGGTGCAGACCCTCAGAGAGTTATCAATGAGTTAATGCAGCACAGTGTTATTCCTGAGTCAATGGGTGGTGAGAACCAGTTCGTTGAAGTTTCAGCAAAGACTGGTATGGGCGTAGATGATCTGTTAGAGGCTATTACTCTACAGGCTGAAGTTTTAGAGTTAAAGGCTGTTCATGATGGTATGGCTGAAGGCGTAACCATTGAGTCTCGTCTTGATAAAGGTCGTGGTCCTGTAGCAACAGTTCTTGTGCGTTCTGGTACCTTAAAGAAGGGAGACATTATTCTTTGCGGTCTGCAGTACGGTCGTGTTCGTTCAATGAGAAACGAAAACGGCAAGGAAGTAACCGAGGCTGGCCCTTCAATCCCTGTTGAGGTATTCGGTCTGTCAGGTGTTCCTGCAGCAGGTGACGAGGTTACCGTTGTAGCTGATGAAAGAAAGGCTCGTGAAGTTGCTTTATTCCGTCAGGGTAAATACCGTGAGTTAAAGATTGCAAAACAGAAGAGTGCACAGTTAGCTTCTATGTTCAAGGAGAGCAATGCTTCAGAGTTGAAGGTTGTTCTAAAGGCTGATACTCAGGGTTCTGTTGAAGCTATTTCTGATGCTCTGCTAAAACTTGGTAACGAAGAAGTGCAGGTTAAGATTATCGGCTCAGGTGTTGGTGGTATTACCGCAAACGACGCAACCTTAGCTGCTGCTGATGGTGCTGTTGTAATCGGCTTTAACGTTCGTGCTGATGGTCCTGCCCGTCAGGTAATCGATTCAGAGTCAGTTGACTTACACTACTACAGTGTTATTTACGACTTGATTGATGATGTGAAGAAGGCTATGTCTGGTCTGCTCAAGAAAGAGATCAGAGAAAACTTCATCGGTTATGCTGAAGTTCGTGAAATCTTCCGTCACCCTAAGTATGGTGCAATCGCAGGCTGTATGGTTGTTGAAGGCGTCGTAAAGCGTTCAGCACCTATCCGTGTGCTGCGTGACAATACCGTTATCTTCGAAGGTGAGCTTGATTCATTACGTCGTTTCAAGGATGACGTATCTGAGGTTAAGCAGAACAACGAGTGCGGTATCTGTGTTAAGAACTACCAGGATGTTCGTGTAGGTGACCGTATCGAGTGCTTCGAGAAGGTTGAAGTTGCACGTACTCTTGATTAAAGGAAATTATGCCAAGAAGTTACGGTAGAAATGAAAGAGTTGCAGCAGCTGTAAGACGTGAGCTTGCAGATGTGCTGCAAAATGAGCTTCATGATCCTCGTGTGAAGAATGCAACTATCACTGAAGTTGATGTTTCACCTGATCTTAGAAATGCTCGTGTTTACATTTCTTTTTTAACAGATAAGAAAGAAGAAATTGATGCTGCTATGAAAGGCTTAAAGAGCGCTAAAGGCTTTTTACGTTCACAGTTAGCTTCAAGACTAAACTTACGTTATATGCCTGATCTTGATCTGCGTTATGATTCATTACTCACAGAGTCAATGAAACTTGATGCTCTGATTGCTAAAGGCTTAAACAAGAACTAGTCTGTATACACACAGAAAGGTACCCTGAATCATAAAAAGTTCAGGGTATTTTTTTTGAGATAGAGGAAAGTGTTTTAATTTCAATGAGCAATGAAAGGAGTTGTTAAAAGTGCTTTTCCAAGCCTGCTTATTTGCATCCCCAGTTAGCAGTGCTTCTGCTGTGGATTGTATAAGCAACAGGAAAATGTCTGTTTGTAATAGGACTTAACAATATTTAGTGGGAACCTTTGCATTGTCTGACTAAATAGCACCCTTTGTCCTTGGGGTAAGCTATAAGTTTATCGTAGTAATCTGTTCCCATTTAAGCCAAACGTTCCATATTGTCGAGAAAACAAAACTTAGTATGACGTGGCTTCAAGTTGTAATTGAGCTCAAGAAGTTCTTCTGCAATGATGTTAACCTCTTTGATAAGTCCCTCAATTGTAGGCATCTTAGCAATCAATCCCGGAAGATCTGGACTTTTGCACCAATAAACCTTATTTTCATTATCTTTATGAATAACAACCCTAAAAGTTAGTGTAAAGCCGAATTTGTAGGCAATTTTCCAAAATGTCAGTCCAATACGGTAGTTCATATCTCCTAACAGTTAGCATAAGTATAGATTAATTATCTTGTCAAATTATGATCGTTTATACAGCTTTTTATCGGTAAGTTCTGTAACTTTGAAAAAGACGTAAGCAGAATGTACAATAGAGGCTTGAATAATATAATTTTAGGAGAGAGTCGTGGTAGCTTCAATGGTACAGCAAAAGCCAATTAAATCAGCTGTAATTGTATCTAAAGTATATAAGCGTCCAGTGTCTGGAGCTATCAGAGATATTGCCTCAAAACTAACCAAATTAGGTGTAAAAGTATATCTTGAGGCTAATACATCTGTAGGCTTTAATATTCCTGAAATTGAAAGTATTACCCGTCGTCAGATGCGTGATCTTGACCTTATCATCGTTGTAGGTGGAGATGGCTCTGTTTTAGGTGCAGCCAGAACCTTAGTAGATTTGAAAGTTCCAGTATTAGGTATTAACCGCGGACATTTAGGTCTGCTTACCGATGTCAATCCTGACAATCTTGATGAGAGCTTAAAAAAGGTTGTAAAAGGCTACTACTCATTAGAGGACAGAACCATGATTGATGTTCGTGTCTCTCGTGATTCTGAAGATGGAGTAGGTGAGTTAATCGGTCAGTCATTAGCAACTAACGAAACCGTTATTCACTCAGGCACCATGGCTCATATGATGGTGTTTAGAGTAACTATTGATGGTACCTATATGTACACCCTAAGAGGTGACGGTATTATCGTCAATACACCTACAGGCTCAACTGCATATTCATTATCAGCAGGTGGTCCTATTATTGAACCAAATCTTGATGTTCTGTCACTAGTGCCAATGTTCCCACAGTCACTAAACTGCTCTCCTATTATCATTCCAGGAAAATCAGAGGTTAGAATCGACTTTGAATGTCCTGATGATATGGCAGAGTTAATTGCAATCAACTGTGATGGTCAGGTAACCATGAGAGCTGATACTAAAAGCTCTGTACTTATAAGACAGCATCACATACCTTTGACACTTATTCACCCTCAAGGTTATGACTATTACAGCCTGTTACGTCAGAAATTAGGCTGGGCTCAAAGTCTTGTTTAGGACCAAACATTCAGTTTGAGTCTGTTTTTGGAGTAGTTATGCTTGAACAATTAATCGTAAAAGACTTTGCTTTAAGTGATAAAAATACCCTTGATTTTCATAGTGGCATGACCTGTATTACAGGTGAAACCGGTGCTGGTAAATCATTAACTGTAGATGCTTTATCTATGCTCTTAGGTGCAAGAGCAGAAGCTATGTGCGTAAGAACAGGCTGTGCTAAAGCTGAGCTTGATGCGGTGTTTTCAATTGAGAACAATCAGGCTGTTATCGATTTTCTAAACGAGCGTGAGCTTACAGCAGAGGATAACACTCTAATGCTCCGCCGTGTTATAGGAGCAGATGGTAAGTCAAAGTCTTATATTAACGGCTCTCCTTGTACTTTAGCCTTACTAAAAGAGCTAGGCTCTTACATTGTGGCAATTCACGGACAGCATGCAAGCATTAAGCTTATTGATAAGAACAATCAGCTATCCTTAGTAGACAGCTTTGGCAGATTAAAAGACAAAGTTGAAGCTGTAAAACTATCCTTTGATAAATATAATAAGAACCGTCAGCATTTGCAGGAACTAGCAGACGAGCAGCTAGCTGGCGCTCAGACCTATAAGACCTTACGTTATGAATTAGACTTATTAAATAAGCTTGATCTGCACGAAGGCGACTATGAGCAGATAAGCTCAGATTATGATGCCTTGCAGCATCAGACACAGGCATCAGATGCTGTAGCTTTAGCTCAAGGTGTGCTTGAGAACGAAGAGCACAACATCATTGATATCATTTCTGCAAGAATTACCGATTTATCAAAAGTAGCTGTCTTTGCTAAAGACAGTATCGATCCTATTGTTGCAGATCTTTCAACTGCTTGTGAGCATTTGGATTTAGCTCGTGAAAAGTTAGATTCACTTACCTTAAAGGCAAATCCTGCTTTAGTTGAAGAGTTATCTGACAAACTCTCAAAATGCCACGAATTAGCTCGCCGTTTTGAGATAAAGCCAAACGAGCTTTATAAGATTAAAGACAAGTTAGAAAAAGATATAGAGCACTTTTTATCTTTAAAAGAGCAGATTGCATCATTAACTGCTAACGTTAAAAAGTTAAGAGAAGCCTATGAGACAGAAGCTAGAGAGTTATCAGACTTAAGAGCAAAAGCTGCTACAAAGATGTCTCAGGATGTAACTTTAAAGATTAGAACCTTAGCAATGCCAGATGGTGTGTTTGAGGTTAAAGTAACTCGTGATGAGACTATAAGACCTAGAGCTACAGGTCGCGACAATGCTGAATTTTTGTTCTCAGCAAACCTAGGAGAAGCACCAAAAGATTTAGGTGCTGTAGCCTCAGGTGGTGAGTTATCACGTCTTGCTTTAGCAATTGAGGTTTTAACCTCACGTAAAGGCTCGACACAGACATTGATCTTTGATGAGGTTGATACTGGTATCTCAGGTCGTACGGCTTCTGCTGTAGGTGAGTTGTTACACCTTTTAGGTAAGGATGTGCAGGTAATTACCGTAACTCATTTACCACAGGTTGCAGCTGCCGCTGATCATCAACTCTTAGTCTCAAAATCTCAGCAGGGGCAGAATGTAGTCTCAAATGTATCTGAGCTTGATAATGATGGTCGAGTCGAGGAAATCTCTCGTATGATGGGCGGTAACGTTGTAACAGAAGCTACTCGTCAAAGCGCTCAAGCGCTGTTAAATAAAGCCAGTCAAAAAGCTTAATACAGGTAGCTTACGTGAAAAACAATACCGTCTTTGTAAAAGGAAATCTTAAGGTTCATATCCGCTGGGCTAATGTAACTGATGCTAGTAACATTGCGCGCTTAGAGCTTAATGCCTCTCATTATGAGAATCGCAAGGAACCTTTTACCTTTACCCATCCTCAATTTACTGCACTATGGGAGAACCGTCTTTCTGATGAAAATTATCGAACAGTGCTTGCTTGTGGTGCAAAAAATCTCTATGGCTTCTTAACTTTTAAAAATGAAATAGAGTCAGGTAAAATTCTCGCACTGTATATCGATCCGCTTTATATGCGACTTGGAATAGGTAAACTCTTACTTCAGACAGCAGAACAGATGGTTAGAATGAAGGGCGGATCATCAATCGAAGTTGATGTGGAAGTGCTCAATAAAGGGGCAATCAGCTTCTATACCTCGTTACAATTTGCAAAAGTAAGTGTAAAATTAGACCACTTAATTGTTATGCGAAAGGAGTTTTATAATGCTTAAGGTTGGTATTGTAGGTTTAGGCGGACGCATGGGGCACGCACTGTGGGACTGCTGTTTAGGTCTTGATGGCGCAAAGGTTGTATGCGGCATTGATAAGAGCACCGATACACTACCATCAGGCTGCAATGTTGAAGTTGTAGATGAGCCTTCAAAACTGTCAGCAGCTCCTGACATGTTCATCGATTTCTCTCGTCCAGAGTGCTCATTAAATATTCTTGAATATGCAAAGCAGCATAACTGCAAAGTTATCTTAGGTACCACAGGTTTCGATTACGAGCAGCGCGATAAGATTAAGGAATACTCAAAGCATATTCCTATCGTTTTTGCTGCTAACTTCTCTGTTGGTGTTAACGTTTTATTAAACCTTGTTAAAAAGACAGCTCAGATCATGGCTGATGCTGATATCGAAATTGTTGAAGCTCACCACCGTTATAAGGTAGACAGCCCATCAGGCACTGCTTTAGCAATTGGCGAGGCAGCTGCTGAAGGTCGTCACGTAAATCTAAAAGACGTTATGGTAGCAGGTCGTAACGGTATTACTGGCGAGCGTATCTACGGTTCTATCGGTTTCTCATCAATCCGCGGTGGTGATATCGTAGGTGAGCATACTGCTATGTTCTGCTCAGAAGGTGAGCGCGTTGAGTTAAGCCATATTGCAACCTCACGTCAGACCTTCGCTCGTGGAGCATTCAGAGCCGCTCTATGGCTTGAGAACAAGAAACCAGGTTTATATGATATGAATGAAGTTTTAGGTCTGAATAAGGCGTAAGCTTACCTTTATTCATACAAAAGCCAGAACCTAAAATCATGGTTCTGGCTTTTTCACATCAATACTAACATCAAAGAGCTATCTTACATCAATTATTTCAATTACATTAAAGCCGCTAGAATACCTCCATCTACAGGGATCTCTGTACCTGTTACAAAGTCAGATAGAGTGGAAGCTAAGAATAAAGCTACTTTTGCTACATCCTCAGGTTCACCAATTCTGCCCATAGGAGTTCTGCCTACTAACTTTTGAGTAAGCTCTTTGTTGTTTAAAATGCCTTTGGTCATATCTGTTTTAATGTAGCCAGGAGCAATCGCATTTGACTGAATATTGTATTTTGCCCACTCTACAGATTGAGTCTTGGTTAACATCTTAATTGCACCTTTTGAAGCACTATAAGCTGCCATACCAGGACTGGTTACATCAGCTAAGATAGATGCAAGATTTATGATTTTGCCACCACCTTTTTCTTTCATCATCGGGAAGCATTTCTGGCTTAAATTAAAGGCAGCTGTAAGATTGGTATCTAGAACTTTATCCCAAAGCTCAATATCAGTAGTTTCAATAGAATTTGAGTTAGCAGTGCCTGCTGCGTTAACCAGAATATCAATAGAAATACCGTCAGCTTTAAAGCGCTTGAATACCTCTTCTACAGCAGTATTAGAAGTAATGTCACAAGGAACAGCAAATACTTCTTTACCTGTAGGATCTAACTCCTTTGCTGTGGTAGAGAGCTTGTCAGCACTCCTTGCCACGATATAGATCTTAGCTCCATTCTTATTTAGAATTCGGGCAATCTCTTTACCTATACCTTGACTTGCACCGGTAACTAGTGCGGTTTTGCCTTCAAGTAACATAAAAAGCTCCTTAGTTTTATTCTTATCTTTTCTAAAGTTTAGGTCAGATTTTGAGTATTTAAAGTGAAGTGATAAATCTAATGCTAATTTTGTTAGCTGTAACAAAGTTTTGATTTAATGGATTTTTTTTATTGTAAAAAGGTGCTATGGGAGGAATGAAATTGAAAAGACAGAGCCTAAATAAAAGTTAGTAGACATTTGTCTACTAACTTTAAAAAAAGCCTTAAATGAGCTATACCTTAGATTATCAGCTCAGCTAAAGTCACACCTAGAAGACAGGCACTTGTAAGACCGATAAGTCTAGGGAGCATAAGAGTGGTTTAAATAGTATTTTCCAATCTTTGTGGAGCCTGAGATATCAAAGTTTACAGTTGCAATATCTGAAGGGTAATTAGGAATAAAGAAGTAAGCATAAGTATCAGGCATTAAACCAATTAGAATTTGACTTAGCAGACCGATTGCTGCTGCAACTGGTATTAAGATTTTAGCAGTTGCTGCCTGTTAGTTTACTGCGATTGATACTTAAGACAGAATCTTTTTCAAGATCTTTACCTCTAAAGTTAGAGTATAAAGACAGTAAGAATACACCTACTAAGTTAGCAGGGATGTTTACAAGTAAGATCTTAAATAAGGTCAAATCCTCAAGTCCGGGGAGCTGCAGCACATCTTTACCCAAATAACAGGATACTACAGCTGAAATAGGGGATGCTACAAGTCACATTTTAGAGACATCAGAAGCTGCTGTCATCGGTCTTTCAGGACGAATTTTATTCTTTAGCGCAATATCGCCAATGATAGGCATGATGGTATATACAGCAAGGCCTGTACCTAACATTAAGGTTAAAGCATATGTAACCATTGGTCCAAAGAAAGTGATCTTTTTAGGATCTTTACATAACATACGCTCTGCGTACTGCAACATACACTTAAGACCGCCTGTAGTTTCTAAGATAGAAGCACAGCTTACAACTGCGATGATGATAAGCATTACATCAACTGAGGGGAGGTAGGAGGCATTCTTAATACAAATACTTCAATACATAAGCCTACGCCTGAGACTACACCCAGTCCCATACCGTCAAATCTGCTACCGATACATAAGGTAGCAATTAAAAATATAAATTCCGCTATGAGCATTTAATCAATTCATCATAATTTTTCACAAAATGACGCGAAAATATATATATAAATCTTCGAAAATTGACAAAAAAAAGCCCCAAAATAATCAATTTTGGGGCATTTTGAACTTAATTATTTAGAGGAGTAAATCTATTAGATTACACCCTGAGCAATCATTGCATCAGCTACTTTACGGAAGCCAGCGATGTTAGCACCTAATACTAGGTTGCCTTCAACACCGAATTCACGAGCGGTATCAGCAACGTTCTTGTAGAGGTTGGTCATAATGGTGTGTAACTTCTGATCAACTTCCTCGAAGGTCCAAGCAGTCATACCAGCGTTCTGCTCCATCTCTAACTGAGAAGTAGCAACACCACCAGCGTTAGCAGCCTTTGCAGGACCGTAAGCAATCTTAGCCTTTAAGAACTGATCGATAGCACCTAAGGTTGAAGGCATGTTAGCACCTTCTGCTACAACCTTACAGCCGTTAGCTAATAGGGTCTTAGCATCTTCCTCATTTAACTCGTTCTGAGTTGCGCAAGGGAATGCACAGTCTACGTTGTAAGTCCAAACCTGGTGTTTGCCTGCTGGGTACTTATCAACTGGAGTGTACTGAGCTGTTGGAACTAACTCTGCATAACGTGTTAGACGTGCACGCTCAACTTCCTTAACCTGCTTTAATACGTCTACCTTGATGCCATTTGGATCATAGATAGTACCGTTAGAATCTGATACGGTAACAGGAGTTGCACCTAACTGGATTAACTTCTCGCAGCAGTAGATAGCTACGTTACCTGAACCTGATACAGCGCACTTCTTGCCCTTTAATGAATCGCCACGATCCTTTAACATAGCATCAGTGAAGTAAACGGTACCGTAACCTGTAGCCTCAGTACGTGCTAAAGAACCACCGTAGGTTAAACCTTTACCAGTTAAAACACCCTCATAACGAGTGGTTAAACGCTTGTAAGCGCCGTACATGTAACCGATCTCACGACCACCAGTACCGATATCACCAGCAGGAACGTCGATAGTAGCACCAATGTAACGGTGTAACTGGATCATGAAAGCCTGGCAGAAACGCATGATTTCAGTCTCTGACTTGCCCTTAGGATCGAAATCAGAACCACCCTTTGCACCACCGATAGGGGTACCAGTTAATGAGTTCTTTAAGATCTGCTCTAAACCTAAGAACTTTAATACGCCTTCATTTACTGTTGGGTGTAAACGGATACCACCCTTGTAAGGACCAATTGCTGAATTGAACTGTACACGGTAGCCCTTGTTAACCTGAACTTCGCCCTTATCGTCAACCCACTCAATACGGAAAGAAATAGTTCTCTCAGGCTCAGTCATACGCTCTAAGATCTTGTACTTCTCATACTTAGGCTCTTTATCTACTACAGGCTGTAATGTGTTTAAGATTTCCTCAGCTGCCTGTAAGAATTCTGGCTGGTATGGATACTTAGCTTTTAAAGAGTCTAATACTCTCTGTGTGTATGACATTTAATGTCTCCTGTTTACCTGTTGATAAAATCGTTTTACCGGTCTTAGGACCGATATAAGAAAAGTTTGTTTTAATTTGTTGAAATCAAATTTACAATTCTTAATTTTAGCTTGCAATACCAAATTGAATATTCACATATTTGGTGCAGATCTGATTTAAAACAGTGCACATTGTTAGTGAAAGCTATGTAAATACAATGTAACTCATTATCAAATAAGAAAAAAAATTGTGACGAAATCATAACTTTTTATGCAATTTTAAAGAGCATTTTTCAAAAATGACTTTAGTAAAATAAATTAAGATCAAGTAGTTAATAGAACATTTAAGAAATGAGAACTGTGATTAAATTTAGTGCACTGAATTTAGATTATTTAAAGTTAAATGTAATTAAATTTCCCTTAAACAGTGCATTAGTAAATTAAAGATGAGGGATAAAAAAAGCCTCCTATTTGTATAGGAGGCAACTACCAACAGGCAAATGTTTAGTGACTAATTTCCTTTTAAGAAATCGTCAACTGCAGCAGCACATTGTCTACCTTCTGCGATGGCGTAGACAACTAGTGACTGGCCTTTTCTGCCGTCACCTGCTGCGAATACTTTCTTGTTTGAGGTTTGATATGCACTCTCACCTTGAACTTCAGCTTTGATATTGCCGCGTTTGTCTGTCTCTAATGCAAACTCTTTAATTAAAGCAGATGAAGGATGTGAGTACCCCATAGCAATCAGGACTACGTCAGCTTTAATCTTGCTTTCAGTACCCTTGATACCCTCAAAGTGGCGACCTTCACCCCACTTTACTTTCTCGGTTATAACAGCTTCTAGCTTGTCTTTACCTTCAAAAGCGGTGGTGTTAGTTGAGAATAATCTTGTGCAACCTTCTTCATGTGAAGTAGAAGTACGCTTGATCTTTCTCCAATCAGGCCATGCCATGGTTAAATCAACACTCTCTGGTAACTCGTCATGGTAATCTAACTGGGTTACTGAGGCTGCACCTTTACGGATTGAAACACCGATACAGTCTGATGCAGTTTCACCACCACCGATTACTACAACATTCTTACCACGAACATCAATAGGATTCTCGCAGTCACCATTGTTCTCACGGTTCTGAGCGATTAAGAAATCTAAAGCAAAGTAGATGCCCTTTAAATCACGACCAGGTAATCTTAAATCACGTGGAGCCTCAGAGCCTGGAGCTAGAACGATAGCGTCATAGTTATCTAATAACTCCTGACCATGAACTTCATTTAATGAGTCGTTATGAACACCGTGCTCTAAGTTCTTGATAGCACCGACGATAGTTGAGGTCTTAAAGGTAATACCTTCCTGCTCTAATTGAGAAATTCTTCTGTCTAGAATTTCTTTTGGCAGTTTGAAATCTGGAATACCGTAGCGTAACAGACCACCAATCTTGTTCATCTTTTCAACTACAGTTACAGTGTGACCAAAACGGTTTAACTGCTGAGCTGCAGCAAGGGCTGCTGGACCTGAACCTACTACACATACTTTTTTACCTGAACGGTGCTCAGTGATAACAGGTTTTACCAGACCATGCTCAAAAGCGTATTCAGCAATCTTTCTTTCAACAGACTTAATGCCTACAGCTTTACGGTGAATACCTAAGGTACAACCCTCTTCACACAGAGCAGGGCAGATACGACCTGTGATCTCAGGGAAGTTATTGGTAGCTGACAGTACGTTGTAAGCCTTGCTCATCTGCTCCTCAGATACAAACTCGTTAAAGTCAGGTGAATCATTGTGTAATGGGCACTCATGCATACAGAATGGAATACCGCAGTCCATGCAACGACCAGCCTGAATTTTAGCCTGCTCGTCAGTTAAGGTACCGTAGATTTCACAGAAGCTCTTTACACGCTCTTCAACTGGAACATGAGGCTGTTCGATACGCTCAAATTCAATAAATCCTCTTAAAAAGCCCATCTTAGTGTGCCTCCTTCATTGCGTTTAATGCGTTGAAGTATTCAACAGGGAATACCTTGACGAAGTGTTGCAGTTCAACATCGAAGTTTTCTAAGATCTTCTTGGCAACCTTACTTGATGTCATATTCAAGTGACGTGTTAACAGAGCCTTTAGAACCTCTTCGTCTGATTTACCCTGATGCAGAGGAATTGCAGGATCGGCCTTGTTTGCCTTAACCACATTGCTTACGTTAAATGCACCCTTGGCAAGGCGTGATCTGAAGGTACCGTCCTTATCGTAAACGTAAGCCATACCACCTGACATACCGGCAGCAAAGTTTCTTCCAGTAGTTCCTAAGACTACGACTGTACCACCTGTCATATATTCACAACCGTGGTCACCGCAACCTTCGGTTACAGCATCAGCGCCAGAGTTTCTTACAGCAAAACGTTCTCCGCAAACACCGCTAAAGTAAGCTTCACCAGATGTAGCACCGTATAAGCAGGTGTTACCACCGATGATGTTCTGTTGAGGATCTCCATCAAAAGCTGCACTCTCATGAACAGCGATGATACCGCCTGACATACCCTTACCGACATAGTCGTTAGCAAGACCTGACAGATTTAAGGTAACACCCTTTTCAAGGAAGGCGCCAAATGACTGACCTGCTGTACCTGATAACTTAAAGGTAATAAAGTTGTCTGGTAATTCCTTCTTTAAAGATGCAATTAAGCCAGAGGTATAAGTACCAACTGAACGGTTTACGTTAACAACTGGTGAGTCAATAGTAATTGGCTTGTTATCTTCAATAGCCTTTAGAACTTTAGCTTCAAACTTCTTATCTAGAGCCTTATCAATCTCATGCTGCTGAGCGATTGCATGGTGAGCAACCTCATTAGCAAAAGCAGGATCCTTAAAGAAAATTCTCTCAAAGCTTAAGTTTCTAGCTTTAGCAAATTCGCTGTCTGATATCTTGGTTAGAAGTTCAGCATGACCGATTAAGTCTTCAAACTTCTTAAAGCCAAGTTCGGCCATGATCTCACGTACTTCACGAGCTACATAGTGGAAGTAATTCTCAAGCTGCTCTGGAGTACCGATGAACTGTTTACGCAGTTCAGGATCTTGAGTTGCAATACCAGTAGGACAGGTGTTCTTCTGGCACTTTCTCATGATGGTACAACCCATACATACTAATGGAGCAGTACCGAATCCGAACTCATCAGCACCTAACAAAGCACCGATGATTACGTCACGACCTGTCTTAATCTGACCGTCAACCTGTAAGGTTACACGTGAACGTAACTTGTTCATAACTAGAGTCTGCTGTACGTCAGCAAGACCAATTTCCCAAGCAGAACCTGCGTGTTTTACAGATGAAGCTGGAGCTGCACCTGTACCACCATCGTGACCTGAAATTACGATATGGTCTGCCTTACACTTTGCAACACCAGCTGCAACAGTGCCGATACCAACTTCAGATACCAGTTTTACTGAGATGTCTGCCTTGGTATTAGCAAGTTTCAGATCGAAAATCAGCTGAGCCAGATCCTCAATTGAGTAAATATCGTGGTGTGGTGGAGGAGAAATCAAACCAATACCAGGTAATGAATGACGCAGTTTACCAATGTATTTTGATACCTTGTGACCAGGTAACTGACCACCTTCACCAGGTTTTGCACCCTGTGCCAGCTTAATCTGAATTAAATCAGCAGTTGACAGATAATCGGTGGTTACACCAAAACGACCAGATGCTACCTGCTTGGTACGTGAACGTAATGAATCTCCCTTGTGCAGAGGAATATCAACTACTACATCATCACCTAAGATAGCCTTAGTAGAGGTTTCTTTATCGATGATGCCATCACGGCGAGGATCTTCACCACCTTCACCTGAGTTTGACATCGCACCTAATCTGTTCATGGCAATGGCCATGGTGGTGTGAGCTTCAGTTGAAATAGCACCCATTGACATAGCAGAACAGGCAAAGCGGTGGATAATGCTCTCTTCGCTTTCAACTTCGCTAATATCGATAGGATTAGTCTTCTTGAACTTGAATAAACCACGGATGGTCATCAAACGCTTTGACTGATCGTTGATGATCTGTGCATATTTCTTGTACTCATCATATGAGCCAGAACGAACCGCTCTTTGCAGGTGAACTACAGCATCAGGAGTCCACATATGCTCTTCACCGTCATGTCTCCAGTTCAGATCGCCACCCTGTAATAGTGATGGATCTTTTAGCTCAATCTTTCTGAAGGCTGCTTTGTGAGTTTCTACTGCTTCTTGAGCAATATCAAACAGACCTACACCTTCGATTGGGCTTGGAGTATTTGTAAAGTACTTATCAACAAATTCTGAGGATAGACCTACAGCTTCAAAGATCTGTGCGCCGATGTATGACATGTAGGTACAGATACCCATCTTAGCCATAGTCTTGTAAAGACCCTTATCAATAGCGTGGATGTAGTTATCCTGATACTGTTTAGCAGTCTTAGCATCTGGTGCTAATTCTGATACTACACGTAATGCTACATATGGGTGGATAGCTTCAGCACCATAACCGCCTAAGAGGGCAAAGTGATGAACTGTACGAGCGGAACCTGTTTCAACAACTAAGCCTGTGCTTGTACGTAATCCGTTCTCTACCAGACATAAGTGAACAGCTGATGTTGCTAACAGAGATGGAATTGCAAGTCTATCAGCAGCTACATTTCTATCAGAAATGATTAGGATATTGTGACCTGTCTTTACAGCATCGATAGCTGCAGCTCTAATAGAAGCTAATCTTGCTTCGATACCGTCTTTACCCCATGAAAGAGGGTAGGTGATATCCAATTCTTTAGAACGGAATTTGTTATCGGTAAACTTGCTGATGTTGCGGATCTTTTCCATTTCAACAGCATCAAGTATAGGCTGCTGAACCTCCAGTCTTACAGGAGGGTTGTTATCCATAATATTTAGAAGATCAGGACGAGGACCGATGAATGACACCAGTGAGGTTACCATCTCTTCACGAATAGGATCGATAGCAGGGTTTGTAACCTGAGCAAAGAGCTGACGGAAGTAGTCATATAAGCTCTTTGGCTTGTTAGATAAAACAGCTAAAGGAGCATCATTACCCATTGAAAGAACAGGCTCTTGACCATTTACAGCCTTAGGCTTTAATAATCTTTCAACATCTTCACGGGTATAACCGAATACGCCCATTAGAGCTTTGGTATTTAAGTTCAAACCTACAGTTGAGGTTTCATCCTTAATATCGGTTAATTTGATACGAACCTTGTCTGTCCACTCTTGATAAGGACGTAGTGTAGCCAAGCTTAACTTGATTTCCTTATCATCGATGATACGACCCTGTTCAGTATCGATTAAAAGCATACGACCTGGTTCTAGTCTCCAGTGACGAGCGATTCTGCTCTCGTCAATCTTTAGAGTACCTTCTTCTGAAGCTAGAATTACAAGATCGTCTTTAGTTACGATGTAACGAGCAGGACGCAGACCGTTTCTGTCTAATGTTGCACCGATCTGACGACCATCAGTAAAGGCAACAGCAGCAGGACCGTCCCATGGCTCCATCATTGCAGCATAGTATTCATAGAAAGCTCTGAGTTTTGGATCCATCAGAGCATCTTTTTCCCATGCTGAAGGGATCATCATCATTGCAGCCTGAGCTAATGAGTAACCAGACATAGTTAGTAGCTCAAATACGTTATCAAATGAAGCTGAATCTGACTGACCCTGGAAGATTAAAGGCCATAATTTCTCTAAATCTTTACCAAATACAGGTGAAGAAATGTTCTTTTCACGAGCTTTAATCCAGTTAAAGTTACCACGTAAGGTGTTAATTTCACCGTTGTGGGCAATCATTCTGAATGGGTGTGCTAGTGACCATTGAGGGAAAGTATTAGTTGAGAAACGCTGGTGGATTAGAGCAATAGCACTGGTGCAGCGACTATCGTTTAAATCACGGTAGTATTCACCAACCTGATTTGCTAATAACTGACCTTTATAAACAATGGTACGAGCTGAGAATGATGGAATATAGAATTCTTTGCAGTGTTTTAATTTTAGGTTTGCAATCGCAATTGAAGCTGACTTACGGATGATGTACAGCTTACGCTCTAGAGCGTCGGTTACTAAGACGTCTGGAGAGTGACCTACGAAAATCTGTCTAATTACAGGCTCTTTTTCGCGAACAACAGGGGACATTGGGATAGTCTCATTTAGAGGAACGTCTCTCCAACCTAAGATAATCTGTCCTTCTGCTAAAATAGCGCGTTCAATTTCTTCTTGGCAAGCGTGTCTTGATGCTTCCTCACGTGGTAGGAAAATCATACCTACACCGTATTCACCAGAAGGAGGAAGTTTTACGCCCTGAGCCATCATATCATCACGGAAGATCTGATCAGGGATCTGAATCAAAATGCCGGCACCATCGCCCTGCAGTGGATCTGCACCTACTGCTCCGCGGTGAGTCAGGTTCTTTAGGACTTCTAGTCCCTGACTTACGATGCTGTGGCTTCTTTGACCTTTGATGTGAGCAATGAAACCGACACCGCATGCATCGTGTTCATTTTCACTTCTGTATAAGCCAGAATTAGTCATTTATGTGTCACCTTTTGCGAGTGGTATATATACAATAAGGGCCCTAAACGGGCCCTTTTTTGAAAACTTTTACAGTTTTCTTATTATTATCACCCCATTTTTGATGGGGTGTTTTTAACCCATTTCGTTAAATTATAGGCTGTAGTACAGCTCGAACTCAGCAGGATGTGGAGTTGAACGTACGCGGGTATCTTCAGCTGCCTTTAACTCAATGTAAGCGTTAATCATATCCTCAGAGAATACGCCACCAGCAGTTAAGTAGTCGTGGTCAGCCTGTAAAGCCTTTAAAGCCTCATCTAAAGAACCGCAAACCTGTGGGATGTTAGCAGCTTCCTCAGGTGGTAAGTCGTATAGATTCTTATCCATAGCCTCACCTGGGTCTAACTTGTTTAAGATACCGTCAAGGCCAGCCATTAACATTGCAGCGAATGCTAAGTATGGGTTTGCCATACAATCTGGGAAACGTACCTCAATATGAGCAGTCTTAGGATTGATTGCATATGGAATACGGATTGAAGCTGAACGGTTAGCAGCTGAGTAAGCTAACATTAAAGGAGCCTCGAAACCAGGAACCAAACGCTTGTATGAGTTGGTTGATGGGTTTGTGAAAGCATTTAATGACTTAGCGTGCTTGATGATACCACCGATGTACCATAAAGCTTCCTGTGACAGACCGCCGTATAAGTTACCTGCGAAGATGTTCTTGCCATCTTTACCGATTGACTGGTGACAGTGCATACCTGAACCGTTGTCTCCGTAAATTGGCTTTGGCATGAAGGTAGCTGTCTTACCATACTGGTTTGCTACGTTCTGTACAACATACTTGTAAATCTGAACCTCATCAGCCTTCTTGGTTAATGAGTTGAACTCAGTAGCGATTTCGTTCTGACCTGCAGTTGCAACTTCGTGGTGGTGTGCTTCGATAACTAAGCCCATCTCCTGCATTACTTTACACATTGCAGAACGGATGTCCTGTGATGAATCTACTGGAGGAACTGGGAAGTAACCGCCTTTAACTGCTGGACGATAGCCTTTGTTACCGCCTTCGTACTCAGTAGCTGAGTTCCAAGCAGCTTCGATATCATCGATAGCTACGAATGAACCTGAAATATCAGACTTGAAACGAACATCATCAAATAAGAAGAATTCTGGCTCTGGACCGAAGAAAGCCTTGTCACCGATACCGGTTGACTTTAAGTAATCCTCAGCGCGCTTTGCAACTGAACGAGGGTCACGGTCGTAACCAGTTAAGGTCTGTGGCTCTAAGATATCGCAACGAACGATAATGGTTGGATCGGCATAGAAAGGATCTAACATAACGGTGGTGATATCAGGCATTAAGATCATGTCTGACTTATCAATACCACGCCAGCCTGCGATTGAAGAACCGTCAAACATCTTGCCCTGCTCGAAGAATTTCTCATCGATGCAAGAAATAGGTAGAGAAATATGCTGCTCTTTACCTTTAGTGTCAGTAAATCTTAAATCAGCAAAAACAACGTCGTTATCTTCGATGAGTTTTTTTACTTCACTGTAATCCTTGATTGCCATTTAGGTGCTCCTAATTTTTCAATTGATGGGGTATTACGTACCCGTTCTTTAATGTCTGAGTAAATTTTCGTGGTTATAGTGAACTCTGTCAAAGCATATTTGTACTGGCACTAAAACTACACGTCTTATTTTACTATATGTTGCATTATGGTGCGATACCTAAAAAATATAGATAAAACATAAAGATAGAATAAATATCTTAAGTGTAGTAAAGATAATTGAAGTAAAGTCTATTTTTCAAAGAAATCGCAAAATTATTATTTAATTGATTTTTAAAGATAATTTGAAAACAACAGGAAATTTGTTAAAAAAGCCCATTGCACACTTTTAGAGCACTAATTTTGATAATTAATGCATTTTTTTGTGGCATTTGGATGCTGAATTTTGTTTTTCTTCTAAAGACTGTGTTAAGAAAATTTGTTTTAAGTGTATTGTTTGAAGGGGGAGGGCTCTTATGGGAAGATTTTATCTTTTAAGATTCTTTTCTTAGATTTTCTATCTAGACTTCTATTATGTTTGTTTTGATTTTTAGTTATCTTATTAAGTGTTTTCTCCACTCAAAAGATATTGGAGAAACTTGATGCTCTTACGAGATTGTTTCCATAGTATTCTGAGCTTTCTTGCTATCAGTTCTGCTAGAAATGCTATCGAGCATCTTTGAAATCTCCTAACTTATAGATCAACTTGCTTATGATCCAAAAAGAGCCTATCGTAATAAATATCAGTGCAGAAATTTTTACGACAAGACAAGAGTCACTTTTATTATTTGGGTAGCAGTAAAATATCACAAATGCGAGCGCACCAGTGCACGATAAGAATTGCTTTTAGTACACCTACTCATTGCATATAAAACTCTCAATACGTTCTAGCTTGTGTGAATTAAGCTAGAACGAGACAAATATCATTATTAAATCCTCTTCTAAGAGAATTTATCCATTAACCTTCATAGAGTAGACCTCTTCGTTAATAAAGAAATCACCCATGTCTAATCCAGTGTCTCTTACTTTTTCCATTCCCTGTTTTACATAGAAATCAAGACCAGGATTATGCTTGTTAATTAGTAACTCTATTGTGCAAGGTTTTGGATGATTTTCCTTAACATATTCTACAACATGATTAAAAAGAGCTGTTCCTACACCTTTTCCCTGGTTTTTAATCTCAACATAGATCTTTTGCATCAAGAAAAGATCAGGTCCATGCTGTATAACTGAAACTGCAGCTGTATCTTCGCCATCTAAGTTAGCTATAAAGTAAACTTTTCCTGAGTTGATAGCATCCTGCAAAGCTTCCTGTGAATAGTACTTGTCTAACATAAAGTCTATCTGAGAAGTATTTAAAACACTCTTGAAAGTGTTCGGTACTAAGACATCAGCTAATTGTTTTAAAACTTTTACATCCGAAAAATCTGCTTTTCTAATTGAGATCATAGTGACCTCCTTATCTAAAACCTAACTTAAGTATAGGAATAATTTAGAGAATATCTATTTTTGCACCAAAATTTTCTTAAACTCCCTTGAAAATATTTAACATTGCTCATATTTTTTACTGAACAATTTATTTTACCGTGTGCAAAATGTTCAGTTTTTAGATTTAGCTATCTCTTTGTTTTCTCACAAAAACTATTGAATAGTGTTTAAATATAGAAAATAGCTATAGCCGACAATTCAAATATAGTATTAGCCAAAGTTTTTTTGTTTGATTAGACTAAATTCATACCAACGAGGGATAGTAAAAATGAAAAACGCAGTTAACACATATTTAATTGACAGCACAGACAATGCAATAAGCATTGCAAAGCTTGCAAAACAAGATCCTAAATTAACCGTGTTCTCTTCAATGATGTGCATGTGTGCTATGTGTATGTGTTATCTATCAATGTCAGGTGGAGCCTTGTAATTAACACATAGTAAGCAAAAAAAACACAAGAAGGGCTCTCAATGAGCTCTTTTTTTTGACCTAAATTTTCAAAGTAAATGCACATATTGATTTAAAAGAATTGGAGAACATCATGAAATTATCAGTAAAGTCAGTTTTAGCATCAGTAGTTTTAGCTCTAGTATCAACTCAGGCACAAGCTTGGGACAAGACCAATGTAAAGGTTGGTGTAGTAGGTGAAAACAACGAATTCTGGCAACCTATTATCGATAAGTTAAGAAAAGAGGGCGTAAATCTAGAGTTAGTTCGTTTTGCAACTTATCCATTGCCAAATCGAGCATTAGAAGATGGCGAGATTGATTTAAATGCTTTCCAAACCGGCGCTTTTTTAAAGACAGAGTCTAAAGAGCATAACTACCATTTAGTTGCTATCGGCACCACTGTGATTGCACCTTTATCTTTATACTCTGACAAGATTAAGTCACCAAAAGACATAAAAGCCGGTGATACCGTAACCTTAGCTAATGATCCTATCTCTACAGGTCGAGGTCTTCGTGTATTAGAAGATCTTGGTTTTATAAAGATTAAGGATGGAGCAGGTTACTTACCAGGTCCTTCAGATGTAGTTGAGAACAAACAGAACTTAAAGTTCTTTTTTGTAGATGCTGCTAATACATACAACACACTACCAGATGTAACCGCAGGCTTTATTAACGGTGGCTATGCTGTAGATCATGGCTTAAAAACTCGAACTGATGCTATCTATACAGAAAAGACTGAAGGCTGGGGACTTGAAAATCCATTTGTAAATGTGATTGCCGCAAGAGAGGCAGAAAAAGATGATCCTCTGTATCAGCACATTGTTGAGTTATACCACACAAAAGAGGTAGCTGACATCATCTCAAATTCCTACAAAGGCGCATTGATTCCTGCTTTTAAGTACTAGCAACAACTCATAACAATAAGAATTCGTACATAGGTGTACAAGGGGTAAGAGAATGTCAAAAAAGGTTATTTATCTAGCAGGTGGTTGCTTTTGGGGAGTATCAGAATACTTCTCACGTATAGATGGAGTGCTTTCAGCAGTTACAGGTTATGCAAACTCAGATGTAAAGTCTCCAGCTTATGAAGAGGTAAAGTCAGGCATTACAGGTGCAGCTGAAACTGTAGAGGTTACCTACGATTCAGATAAGGTAGCTCTAAAAACACTGTTACGTCAGTTATTTAAGATAATCGATCCTGTGTCCTTAAATAAGCAGGGCGAGGATAGCGGTACTCAGTACAGAACCGGTATTTTCTACTTCTATGATGATGACATTGCAACCATAGACGAAGTCTTTGCTGATGAGCAGAGAAAGTACGAGAAAAAGATAGTAACTGAAAAAGGCAGATTACGTAACTTCTACAACGCTGAGGATTACCATCAGGATTATTTAAAAAAGAATCCTCAAGGTTACTGCCATATCGATTTTTCCTCACTAAATGATCTTAAAGAGGATAAAAAGCAGTTTGTAGATCCTGATAAATATCAAGCACCTGACAGAGAAACTCTAAAGACCAAACTTTCAGCTCAAGCTTATGAAGTTACACAGCATGCAGCAACTGATCCTAAATTTAAAGGAGAGCACAATGACAATTTTAAGAAAGGTATTTACGTTGATCCTATTACAGGAGCCCCACTATTTGTCTCAACAGATAAATATGAATCCGGATGCGGTTGGCCTGCTTTTTCAAAGCCAATTGATGACACTGTCCTGTCACGGCATTTAGATACTTCTTTAAATCGTCAGAGAATTGAGGTTAGAAGTAAGACCAGTAATGCTCATTTAGGTCATGTCTTTACTGACGGTCCTAAAGAAACAGGTGGTTTGCGCTACTGCATTAACAGCGCCGCCTTAAGGTTTATTCCTTTTGAAGAATTAGATGAGAAAGGCTACGGGGAGTTTAAAAAGTACGTAAAGTAAAAGATTAGATAGTAAGTTTGTAAAAATTCATTAAATAAGATTGCCATAAAACACGAGATGCTCTAAGGAACACTTTAGAGCCTCTTCTTTAGCTTTGGTAACTAATCAGAATGCTCATCTTATTTCTTTTGGTGATCTCCATGTAGATCCAGAAAAATCCTACCTTGGTTAGAGTTAATTTTCCTCACTCAACAACTACAGCCTATAGCACTCATAAAATAAAAAAAACAACTGAAACGATTGTTGATAGTTAAGACAAGGAGCTCCTCTAAGTCATACACATCAAAAATTGAAGAATAGTGCATTTGTACACATTAGTACAACTGTCGAAAATATGATTCATATGATAAACAACTCAATGTTTTCTTCTTAACTAAATTAAAGCAATGGTAATCAGATTATGGAATGATGTTATATAAAATAACAGAGGTAAATAAAACAGAAAATATAATGAAAGGTGGACTTTATGAGATTTATCTATTCTATTAAAGATAGATGTATTTATACTCAGATTTTGAATGCATTTGAATTTGATTTAGAGCATAACGGTACAATCAAAACCATAAGATTAACAAAAGAGATCGATAAGATTGATGCTTACGCTCCATGTACATTTTTTGGATACAAGTTTGAAGATAATATAGATGAAACTCTTAGAAAAAAAGCAATAGATTATCTTGAAACATCATTAGATTATAAGACTTTCTGCAAACTGGCAAGAGGAAGCATATGGACCTTAGACAGAGAATTAAATATCTTTGATTTTAAAACAGTTGTTTATCAAACAACTAAATCAAGATTTGATTATTTATTTTCTGTTACTGCTTATCATATCAATGCAGGTTATTTTGTATCAGATCTGCTGATTACAGAATTGACCAAAAATATAGAATTTGATTATGACGGATATACATTGTTTTTAAGACAACATAATGTGAATGAAAATGACATTACTGAATCTTGCAATGTAGTTAAAGCTATGGTTGGAAATCTACATAACCTGCCATATTTTAAGGTAGTGGAAAGTACAAAAGCCTATTTTATGAGTGCACAAAATACAAAAGCTAAATATGGAGACTTTTTAAATAAGTTCTTTACGTTTAAGTCTCAAAGACAAGCAGAAGCATTTGAAGCTGTTCAAAAAGATTACTTGTTGCTTATAGCTGATATTTCTGCGTCTCACTTTGCAATAAAATCTACTCTGAATAATATAAGAGCATTAAATCCTAAATGTGAAATCATAGTTTTTTTTGTGGGGGCTTCGGCAAAAGAGGTGTTGCCTTAACCCCAGGAAAATCTTCCTTTAGAACATATTTCTCTATGGTGTATTTATGTGAAAACATAATATTTACCTTATGCGTAGTAAAGATAAAGTCCACCAAAAGTTTCTCTTAACTAAAAAACTCACAAACGAATATGATAGCTCTCCAACATATACATGCGATAAGCTCTGCTGAAGGCCCTTATTGTGTTTTGCAGAAATTTAATGAACATGATCACCTAAAAACACAAGAGGCCCTAAAGTTATCCTTTAGAGCCTCTTCTTTAGCTTAAGATCTTAAGTTTACTTTGAATACTTCTCATCAACTAACTTGTGAAGTTCCTGTAGAGAGTGTACTGATGCGTACTCATCTGCACCTACAGCCTCGATACATGCAAATGCAGCATTTAAGGTTGTAGTGTAGTAGATGCCGTAACGTAAGCAGCTTCTACGTAATGAACGAGAGTCTTCAACAGACTGACGACCTTCTGTAGTGTTGATAACCCAGCTGTAACGACCTGACTTGATGAAATCAAGTAAGTTTGGTCTGCCTTCGTATACCTTGTTTACAAGTACGCAATCAAGACCTGCAGCCTTTAATACGTTGCATGTACCCTTAGTACCTTCTAGCTTGAAGCCTGCTGCAACTAATAACTTGCCTAAAGCTGGTAATCTATCCTGATCTGACTTCTTGATTGACAGTAAGATAGTACCGCTTCTCTGTACAGGTGCCTTAGCAGCTAACTGTGACTTAGCATAAGCCTCAGGGAAGGTTGTAGCTGTACCCATAGTCTCACCTGTTGATCTCATTTCAGGTCCTAATAGAGGATCTGAACCTGGGAACTTGGCAAATGGTAATACTACTTCCTTAACAGAATAATATGGAGGAATTACCTCATGGGTAACACCCTGCTCAGCTAAGGTCTTACCGGTCATTACACGAGCTGCAATCTTAGCTAATGGAAGACCAGTTGCCTTTGATACGAATGGAACAGTACGTGCAGCACGAGGGTTAACTTCGATTAAGTAAATCTTGTCCTCTCTGATTGCTAACTGTACGTTCATCAGACCTTTAACGTTCAGAGCTAAAGCTAATTCTTTAGAGATCTTAGTTAATCTTTCAATCTGATCCTGTGTTAAGTGGTATGGAGGTAATACGCAGCTTGCGTCACCTGAGTGAACACCACACTCTTCGATGTGCTCCATGATACCGCCGATAACAACATCCTTGCCGTCTGCTACAGCATCAACGTCGATCTCAGTTGCATGATCTAGGAACTTATCTAATAGAACTGGTGACTTGTTTGAAACTTTAACAGCTTCAGCGAAGTATCTCTTTAAGTCCTCTTCACCGTATACAACTTCCATTGCACGACCACCCAAAACGTATGATGGACGAACAACTAGAGGGTAACCGATGTCATTAGCTACAGAGATAGCCTGTGATAGAGAGGTTGCAGTACCGTTACGAGGCTGTAATAAGTTCAACTTGTTTACAACTTCCTGGAATAACTTACGATCCTCAGCTCTATCGATGTCATCAGGTGAGGTACCGATGATAGGTACACCTTCCTGCTCTAACTTCTTAGCTAATTTTAATGGGGTCTGACCACCGAACTGAACGATAACACCAACAGGTTTCTCGATTCTTGCAATCTCAAGAACATCTTCTAGAGTTACAGGCTCAAAGTACAGTCTGTCTGAGATGTCATAGTCAGTAGATACGGTCTCAGGGTTGCAGTTAACCATGATTGACTCATAGCCATCTTCACGTAATGCCATTGAAGCATGAACGCAACAGTAGTCGAACTCGATACCCTGACCAATTCTGTTAGGACCACCACCTAGAACGATAACTTTCTTTCTGTCAGTAGGTCTTGCTTCACATTCCTGCTCATAGGTTGAGTACATATAAGCAGTTGAAGTAGCAAACTCAGCAGCGCAGGTATCAACTCTCTTGTAGGTTGGATAAACTTCAAACAACCAGCGACGAGCGCGAACTTTATCTTCTGTGGTCTTTAAAAGAGTAGCTAATCTTGCATCAGAGAAGCCACGAGCCTTTAAGTCGTGCATTTCGTCAGCATCGATTGACTTTAGTGTTCTGCCACTTAAAGACTGCTCAATGTCGATGATCTCTTTAATCTGGCTTAAGAACCAAGGATCGATCTTGGTGTAGTCAAATACTTCTTCAACGGTCATGCCGATACGGAAAGCATCGCCCAAGTACCAGATTCTGTGAGCACCGGCGCTCTCTAATTCATGAAGTAACTTCTGACGTGCATCAGGTTTCTTCATGTCTAAACGAGGATCAAAGCCTAACTTACCAGTCTCAAGACCACGAAGAGCTTTCTGTAAAGACTCTTCAAAGGTACGACCGATAGCCATAACCTCACCTACAGATTTCATCTGAGTGGTTAGTCTGTCATCAGAGTTAGGGAATTTCTCGAAGTTGAAACGAGGGATCTTAGTTACAACATAGTCTAAGCTTGGCTCGAATGATGCAGGGGTCTTATCACCAGTAATATCATTGCCTAACTCATCTAAGGTATAACCTACAGCAAGCTTTGCTGCGATCTTAGCGATAGGGAAACCAGTAGCTTTTGAAGCTAAAGCTGATGAACGTGAAACACGAGGGTTCATCTCAATGATAACCATACGGCCGTTCTGTGGGTTAATACCGAACTGAACGTTAGAACCACCGGTTTCAACACCAATTTCACGTAAAACTGCCATAGCAGCATCACGCATGATCTGGTATTCCTTATCAGTTAAAGTCTGAGCAGGTGCAACTGTGATTGAGTCACCAGTGTGAATACCCATTGGGTCAAGGTTTTCAATTGAGCAGACAATAATACAATTGTCTTTGCGGTCACGAACAACCTCCATTTCGTACTCTTTCCAACCGATAAGTGACTCATCGATTAAAAGTTCATGAGTAGGGGAGAGTTCTAAACCCTTGTTACAAATCTCTTCGAATTCTTCAGGGTTGTAAGCAATACCGCCACCAGTACCACCCATGGTGAATGATGGACGGATGATGCAAGGGAAGCCAACCTGTTTTTGAACATCCCAAGCTTCTTCCATGCTGTGAGCAATACCAGCACGTGGGCACTCAAGACCAATCTTCTTCATGGCCTTGTCAAAACGCTCACGGTTCTCTGCCTTGTCGATAGCATCAGCTTTTGCACCGATCATCTCAACATTGTATTTAGCTAGAACGCCGTGCTTTTCAAGGTCTAGAGCACAGTTTAATGCTGTCTGACCACCCATGGTAGGTAGGATTACATCAGGGCGCTCTTTAGCGATGATGTTCTCAACAACTTTCCAGTGAATTGGTTCGATGTAGGTTACGTCTGCAACATCAGGATCAGTCATGATGGTTGCAGGGTTTGAGTTAACTAGAATTACCTCGTAGCCTTCTTCACGAAGTGCTCTACAAGCCTGAGTACCAGAATAGTCAAACTCACAAGCCTGTCCAATAACGATAGGACCTGCACCTAGGATCAAAATCTTCTTTATATCAGTACGCTTTGGCATCTGTTATCCCCTAGTCTTTCTTACGGTAATTGCGCATTAGTTCTACAAAGTGCTGGAATAGATACATTGGATCATGTGGACCAGGACTTGCTTCAGGGTGACCCTGGAAGCTGAATGCAGGAACATCAGTACGCTCAACACCCTGTAAGGTGCCGTCAAACAGAGATTTATGAGTTGCCTTCAGATTTGTAGGCAGTGTAGCCTCATCAACGCAGAAGCCGTGGTTCTGTGAAGTGATGTAAACAACACCTGTTGCTAAATCACGAACAGGGTGGTTAGCACCGTGGTGACCACACTTCATCTTGATTGTCTTAGCACCAGAAGCTAATGACAGTAACTGGTGACCTAAACAAATACCGAACAGAGGGATCTTGTGCTCAATAAATTCTTTAATTGCTTCCTGTGCATAAGTACAAGGCTCTGGATCACCAGGACCATTTGACAGGAATACGCCATCAGGGTTCATCTTGATAACTTCACTTGCAGGGGTCATTGCAGGAACGACTGTTACCTTGCAACCTAGAGAGGCTAAAATGCGGAGAATGTTGCGCTTGATACCGAAATCATAAGCTACAACGTTGAATTCTGTACGGCTCTTGTTTACATAACCCTGACCTAACTCCCATGTACCTTCAGTCCAGGTGTAGATTTCAGGAGTTGTAACTACCTTAGCTAGATCCATGCCTTTAAGACCTGGGAACTTTCGAGCTAATTCAACAGCCTTTTCTTCAGTCATATTAGGATCTGTTGATAGACAGCCGTTCTGAGCACCCTTCTCACGAAGAATTCTTGTCAGCATACGAGTGTCAATGCCGTAGATACCTGGCTTTTTGTATTTTGCTAAGAAATCGCTTAAATTCTGTGTGCTACGGAAGTTTGATGCAACTAATGATAAATCACGAATGATTAAACCCATTGCAAATACATCACGAGACTCAACGTCTTCGTCATTAGTACCGTAATTACCAATATGTGGATAAGTTAATGTAACGATTTGGCTAGCGTATGAAGGATCGGTTAAAATTTCCTGATAGCCGGTCATAGATGTGTTGAAAACGACTTCACCAACAGTTGTTGTATTCTCAGCACCAAAAGCTTTACCTTTGAATACTGTACCGTCAGCAAGAGCCAAAATTGCGGATGCGACCACAAAGACCCCCAAAAATGTTATTGAGTACACCAAGTGACGCAGATCGAATATTTGCTTGTTAAATACACTGATCTTAGTCTGGGATATTTTAGACGAATCCTGTTTTTTTTCAAGATAAAAATGCGATCTTAGTCTCGTTTGTTTTTTACTTATAAAACAATAAATTAAAAAATCATGGGCCATTTTGATAGGCTCTAGGCATAAACTCAGAATTTTTTGCTAGCGTATAAGGTAAAAGACAGCTAAAAACAAAGCTGAAAAAAATCCTTGAATTTGATTATTTTATTGCGAGTTGTTAGTAAAAAATCAAGCTCATTCTTTAGTATAATGACAAGCTATATAAGCCGAGCTTTAAGTCTTCATAGCCAAAATTACTAGTAACGTTACAAAGATTAGATAAATGAGTTTTAACAAGTCAAATCATAAGCACTGTTCTTGCAGACATTTACTGTCAGCAGTGTCTTTTGCACCTGTTACAAGCACATTTACAAACGCAATTTCAAAATCATTTGTACTTGATTCAATTAAAAAATCTCTTCTCTCAATAGCACTTTCCTCTGTTTTAATGAGCATTGCTCTGTCAGCCTGCTCATCAGATGGTAAACCTTTAAAAATTAAATCAGGGGTAGATGATCCTGTAAGTATTGAGGTTAAAGGAGTGCAAAGTGAAGAGGTTGAACAGAATATCAACGCTTATTTAGCAACTCTGCCAACCATTTCTAAATCAAGAGCAAGACTGTACAGCCGAGAGATCACCGATAAGATCACTACAGCTATGCATTCCTTTGGCTACTACCATCCTACGGTTACTTTAGATTTTCCTAAAAAGGAAAGTCTTTTTGACAGAAGTTTAAAAGCTAATGTTGATTTAGGTAAGCCTTTATTTATTCGTAATTGTCATATTGAAGTTATAGGTGAAGGCGCTTATTACAGCTCCTTTGCCAAGATCATTGATGAGAGCGGACTAAAGTCGTACACCCTCTTAAGACATGGTAATTACGAAAAGTTAAAAGAAGATCTAAAAAGCAGAGCTCTAGAAATAGGCTTTTTTGATGCAAAGATTATCTCTTCACGTATTTTGGTCTACAAAGAGCAGAACGTAGCTGATATCCAATTAGTTTTTGATACAGGTAAACGTTATCAGTTCGGCGCTGTGATTGCGGATGCTAAAACAAAAGAGCTGATGCAACCATCATTATCTTTACAGAACTTTGTAGAAGGTGAGTATTTCTCATCGAAAAAACTCTCAGATTATACTTCAGCTTTATCTCAAACTAATTTCTACAAATCAGTTGATGTAAGACCGTTAGTTGAAGAGAAAAAAGATGGCAAAATTCCTGTATCAGTAGCGCTTGAACGACAATCTAAAAATTTATTCAGAGTAGGTTTAGGTTACTCAACAGATGAGAGTGTTCGTGGTATTTTAGCTTGGGACAAGCCTTTAATTAACTCAAAAGGGCATTCTTTTAGCTCATACTTTAGAGTATCAAGTATAAAGCAGGATGCTCAGGCAATTTATAAGATCCCTCATAAGAATCCCAATTTAGATTACTTCTATATCAAGTTAGCTCAAACTCATACTGACTTTAATGATACCTTATCAGACTTATCTCATGCTTCATTCCATTATGTAGCTAATATGACAGGTGTCTGGAGACGTGATTATTATTTAGCTCTAGAGTATGAAGACTTTATTCAAGGTCTTGAAAAAGATAAGGCATTGAATTTAACTCCAGGTGTTATTCTTTCAAGACGAACCACCACCGGAGGTTTAGATCCTAAGACAGGTTACAGTATCAGTTTTGATAACCGTTTTGGTACCAAAGCGGTAACAGATGCTAATTTCTTTAGATCAGAACTTGTGATTAAAGGTGTGTTCTCGCCTACAGAGAGAACCAGAGTCTTGTATAAGTTAATGCAGGGTGGAATTTTTGGCTCAGATGCAAATAAAGTGCCTCCGTCAATGAGATTCTTTGTAGGTGGTGAGCAGACCTTAAGAGGCTTTGGCTATAAGACCCAGTCATCAAGACGTTTAGGTTATCTTACAGGTTCTCGCTACCTAACAGCAGGAACACTAGAATATATGTTCCCTGTTGGTATTGAGAATTCTCGCGGTGCAGTATTTTTAGATTCAGCAATTTGTACTAATTCCTATTCAAAAGATAAATCGGTACTCTACGGACCAGGTATCGGCTTTAGATATATGTCAAAGTACGGAACCTTCAAAGTCGATCTTGCCTATGGCATTGATAACAAAAATGACAATCGACAGTTTAAGCTTCATCTGTCATTCGGCCCTGAGTTCTAACAGGAAAAGATAGAAAATAAAGAGTTAAATCATGAGTGCAAAAAAGACTATTAAAATAGCAGCTCTTGTAGGATCAGTAATTTCAATTCTGATCTTTTCAGCACTCTTTTACCTTTTTGCTACTACAAGCGGTCTGCGCTTTGTGATTGCAAGAGTAAATTCAGCTTTAAGTGATTATGTAAAAATTACTGCTGATATTGAAAAAGGCTCGGTATTAACAGGATTTAAAACTACCAAACCATTTGAGGTCTTAGTCTATGATGTAGTTGATGTCAGAGCTAAAAAACTCAATATTGAATATGACGGTTTAGGGTATCTTGCAATCTCTAGACTTGATATCAATTTAATCGATGCTGATACACTTGAAGTTGAGTTATTAGACTCAGATGACACTTCAAGTGATGACGAAACAGATGATGGTGAGAATTTTAGACTCAACATTCCTGTAAAAATCTTTATTAACAAGTTAAAACTTAAAGATTTTGCTTATTTGTCATCAGTAGTAGACGTTTTAGTTAAAAAAGCTGATTTGTCACTGCAGACCTATAAAGACTATGCTGCAGTAGATAAAGGTGAAATAGACAATCCAACTGTTCACTTAAAGTACGAGTCAGAGGATGACACTCCTAATAACTTACCTGAGATCTTAAGCTTTGATAATGGCAATGGCGCCATCGAAAAAATCTATGACATCTTTTTACCATTAGATGCTGCACTACATAACCTGAAGTTAAAAGATGCCCACTACTATATGGATGGCTATGACACAGGTAATTTCAATGCCTTTGTAGATGTGTTCTGGTCTCAGTCATTATTAAAAGTTAAAACTATTGATGTGGAGCATCAATTAGGTAAAGCCTCCTTAAAAGGCTCAATGGATTTTATTGACTATTACAATCTAAACTTCAAATTAACAGGTGAGGGCGCAAAGTCTGAATATAACCTTAAGAATTATGACGGCTCTTTATATGGTTTAAAAGGTAGGTTCTCTCTTACAGGTGACTTAGTGAACATGAATGTGGATATGTCAATTGACAGTCCATATGAGGTCAAGGTAAAAGGCAGATTAAATCCACTTTCAAATGAGTTGCCTTGCTATTTATCAATTGAATCAGACAAACTTTTTTATCCTCTGCAGAATACGCAGTCTTTAAAGAGTAAAACCAAAGAGTTGTCCTTATCTGAACTCTCTGATGTATTCAGTGCAGTTGAAAAGTCTTTATCTCCAAATCTTGAAAAAGAGGATCTCTTAAAAGACAGAATTAAAGCTCAAAACATGAAACTCCTGCTTACAGGAGCTGTTTTTAAAGAGATGCATCTGACTTTTGATTCTGAAATCTCAGGACATGGTTTTACAGACTTAAAAACAGATATTGATGCTACAGTAACTTTAGATAAAGCTCATTTTAATAACTTCTCTTTAGAAGGACTTTTAGGTAAGAGAAATTTTTCATCAAAGATTGAAGGTGATCTTACCTTTACAGATGGTCCTAGCTATCAGGGTAACATTAAGATTAAAGCTGATGATGCCTCAGGTTTACATGAAAAGTTAAAAGGTGAGTTCTCTCTAAACTCTGATCTTTCAATTGGCTATGATCTTGACAGAGATGAGGTTATCTTTGATGTAGCGTCATTAAAATCAGATTTTTACTTCAACTCTCATAAAGCCAATCTGAATGTTGAGAATTTTTTAGGGTCAGTTAAAGATGGTTTCTCTGTAGATGTCTTTAAGTTATCTCAGAATGATAATTATGTAGTATTAAAAGGTGATGTCTCAGAAGACTCTTATCTTGAAGGCTGGGTATCAATTTCTGATCTTTCAAAACTTGATCCAAAAGCAAAAGGCGCAGTTACAGGAAAACTGCTAATTGAAGGTGCATTAGACGAGCCTAATGTCATTGTTTCAGGAAAGAGTGAAAAGATAAATTATGGTGAGCTGTTAGTAAAAAAACTTGTCTTTGACAGTAATGTAAAAGTGGCAGCAGGTACCGTTAATTTATCAGTCATCTCTAATACCATACGTCTTGCTAAAGACATTAAAGCTTACAAGAAGTGCTCTTTAGATGTTGAAGGTACGCTTGAAAAGCACAGCCTTACTTTATCCTGCGGTTCTGATTCAGGAAGCTATCTATCAGCAAACGGTGGCTATAACAAAAAGAGTAAGGTTTATTTTGGTACTGTCTCTAACCTTATTGTGGTAAGCAATGTTATTGATCCTATTTCAATTGCTGATCCTGTGGAGCTTACATATAACAACGCAACTCACAAAGGCTCTGTAAGTACGATTAAACTTACAGATGGTAATGCTAATTTAGATATCTCTGAGATTAAGATTGCTCCTAATTCAGTATCAGCCATTGTTGATTTAAATAAGTTACAGTTAAAGTTGCTTAAAAAGTACTTACCAAAAGACAGTTTTGTTTCAGGTCTTTTATCATTACATTCAGAGATCAGTGTTAACGGTAAGGTGCCTTTAATAAATGCTAAGGTTAAAGCTCAAGACGGTGTGGTAGTTTATAAGTCATCTATTTTCCCATATGATACTGTAAACTTTGATTTGAATGCTAACTCAAGTCTACTTACAACCGATCTTACAGCTAATCTTAAAAAGGACAATGGACTACTCTCAGTCCATGCTGATGTAGCCGATCCTTACAATAAGAAAAACTTATCAGGCAAGGTAAAGTTAAAAGAGCTGTCCTTAGATCTGTTTACAGCATCTACTAATTCATTAAATTCCCTAAAAGGCAAAGCCAATATTGAAGGCTCTTTAGATGGTACTTTAGCTAAACCTTTATTCTTTGGAAAAGTTTCTGTTAAAGGCAGTGCAAATCCTAGCTACAACGTAGGTACCGTTGATGACTTTGATATTACCGTTAATGCTAATGGTTCGACCGGTATCTTAGACGGTGACCTGTCTTTGAACGGTTCAAAGGCAAGTTTAAATGGTAATTTAAATTGGGAGAATGAAGCTTTAGGCCAGCTTAATGTTGATGCTGACAATCTGCCAATCTTCTTATTAAGCTATGGTGAAGCTAAGGCTAATGTCCATACTAAGGTTACCTTAGATAAAATTTTAAAAGTCACCGGCAATGTAGAAATTCCAAAAGGCCTAATTAAGTTCAAGTCAATTGAGAACAGCGCTATAGCTCCTTCTAAAGATGAGATCTTTGTAGATGATGAGAGCAATTTAAAAAGCGTGATCACCAAACTCAATGAAAATGGCATTAACAACGACATGTCTATTGATGTGGATGTAAATCTTGGAAATGACGTTAAAGTTGATGCTATGGGATTAAAAGCTGATGTCTTAGGTAGTGTAAAAATCCATAAGGCAACAGACAGTAATACTGTAAGAGGCAGTGGTTTAGTTTATTTAGAGCATGGTAGAGCAGAACTCTACGGTCATAAGTTCATCGTAAACAATGCTGAGGCTAAATTTAAAGGTAATCTCTTTACACCTTTAATCAATTCAGAGGTTGTAGTTGATCCTTCCTCAATTGAAGATGATGTTGTGGCAGGTGTAAGAGTAAAGGGCAGAAGTGACGATTTGAATATCACCCTATTCTCAATGCCAGCTATGAGTCAGAACGAGATCCTGTCATACCTCTTATACGGGCATGGACTTGAAAAGTCTACAGTTACAGGTAATTCTGATAACAGCAGTGCTCAACTTTTAATGACATTAGGTTTAGGCACCACTACAGGTATATTAAATTCAGTTGTAGGTATCTTTGGTATGGATGGAGTGCAGTTAGGCTCATCAGGAACAGGTGACGATACCCAGGTTGAAGTACAAACCTATTTAAGTAACAGAATTAGATTATCCTATGGTTATGGTGTATTTAATTCTGTAAATGAATTTAAGTTACGTTATGAGATAATGCGCAGACTTTATGCTGAATTTATTTCATCACTTGATCAGTCTATAGATTTGATTTACAGCTTTGAAGTTGACTAGAATTTCATATGCAAGAAATTTAGACATAAGTAATATAGACTCAAGTAATACAGAATCATAAATAAAGTTTAAAGAACTTTAGGTGAACCATATTGAAATACGTTTTTACTGACAATACAACAGAAGCTCAGAATGCTGAAGATGCGGTTTTAGAGCTTGAATATAATGATCTTTTAACTAATCTTGGGGAATACTCTTTTAAGACTACAAAAGATCTTACGCCTCGTTCATTTTCTAAATTACAGTTAAGAGCGCGTAATGCTTTAAAGTCTCTTTTAAATAACCCTCTATCAAAAGTAATGCTCTTATGTGGAAGCACCAGTGTCGATACTATTGATATTGCTTGTGACCTTTTCAAAGATGTGGCTTCAATTACACCTACTATAGCTATTGCTCCTACAAAATTTGAGCTTTTCGGTTCAGAAAAGGAAAGTGGTGTTTTAACAGAACCAGGCTTTGTGGTTATGCCTTGTTCTCACTTTATTGATCATCCAAAGTGGCTCGGTATGGCTGATGCTTGCATTGCGATGAATGAAGGACTAAAGCTGGTTCTATGCGGTGATGCAACTGACTGTGCTACTTTAAATATGATGTGGCAGACATTAGATAATGCTGTGCGAGCTGATATTGTCCTTGAGTATCCAATATTAGGAGCTATGACCTTAATGGGTTCGTTAGTAGCCTCTTACAGTGAAAAGTACCACGTCAACGCTTTTGATGATAAAGCAATAAGTCTTTTATGTATCTGGTCATGCAGACAAAGTGGTGACAGACGCTATTTAGGTATTCCTGAGGCAAAGCTACTCTCATTAGTCATTGAAGCTAATCGATATGCATCTTTAAAAGCTCATGGCAGTGAAGACTTTATAGTTACAGAACATGATGTTCTAAAGGCTATTGGCGCTGCTGACTTTAGAGTAAATTCTCTAGCTGAATCTGAACTTAGAAATCATCGAGACAATCAGATTATATTAGAGACCAAAGGTGAGGTTACAGGACAAATCAATGGCCTGAGTGTCATTGAAACTGCCGGTACCTCTTATGAGTACGGTGAGCCTGTAAGAATTACAGCTACATTAAGAGCTGGAGGTGATGGAGACGTCATCGATATTGAAAGAAAAGCAGAACTAGCTGGTCAAATTCACGCTAAAGCAATGATGATCATCAATGGCTTTTTAGCAACAGAATTTGGTTCTGAACAGCCACTGCCAGTATCTGCAAGCTTAGTATTTGAGCAATCCTATAGTGAAATCGATGGTGATTCTGCCTCATTAACAGGTTTGTGTGCAGTAATTTCAAGTTTGGCAGACTTGCCTATAAGACAGGATCTGGCTGTAACAGGTGCAGTCGATCAGTTTGGTGACGTACAGCCTGTAGGTGGTGTTAACGAAAAGATAGAAGGTTTCTTTAAGATCTGCCGCTTACATGGACTTACAGGAACACAGGGCGTAATCATCCCTTACTCATGTATTCATCAGCTTGTTCTCCGTCCATCAGTTGTAAAAGCTGTAAAAGAAGGTCGTTTCCACATTTATGTGGTAGGACATGTAACAGGCGCTTCTAAAGTTCTGATGAAGACTAATTGGGGAGAGCCTGATGACAATGAGTCTATCTGTGGCAAGATCTGCACCCGCTTAGATGATCTAAGTGCGGTTAAAGCCTCAAAACCATGGTGGCATTTGTGGTAAGTAATCTTATCAAGCCTTAAAATATCTAATCTATTTTGAGCCTGCAAGACACAATAAAGCAGGCTCAACTCTATCCTTACTTTGTACTCGAATCCTAAGTTAAATTTTACCTTACACAATTTTCAAATCTGAATTTTTACGTTTTAAAGAGCGCTTATTTATCGTATTTGTAAAACATGAGATCCATTTATGAGATGACTCTATCTGTAAGAATACTTAACGCTAAGTTATTTCTAAGAATAACTAATTATTCTTAAAGACATAAAGAATGAATAACCATAAAGGAGTTCATATGAAAGTTAGAAACTTTTTAGCTGCAATTTGTTTATTAGGCTGCGTATCAGTAGCTTCAGCACATGGAAGCTATGGTTTCTTTTATGATGATGGAGATTCTAGTATCTCTATAGGTAAATCAGGTGCCCATTCAGCTCTTGTGGCTCCAGCTCCACATTTTGAGCCAAAACATGATGGCCCAGAGCATCGTTTGGCTCCTCCTCCACGCCGATTCGGTCATGATTTAAGACCTCGTTTTGTAGAGCATTATTAAAAGACAGAATTAAATGAAATCTAGGCTAATTGCTTTAGTTCTAGACAAGAAATATAAGTTTAAAAACTACTTTTGAAACAACTTTGACACTGACAAAAGGTTTATTTATGAAGTTAAAGATTGTCTTATTAGTCCTCATCACTTTAGGCCTGATTTCTCAGGCGCAAGCTGGTATGGGCTTCTACTTTGATGATGACGATACTTCATTTTCAATAAGTTCTGGTCGTGGACATCATTATGCGCCTCCGCCTCCTCCTTCAGTAGTGGTATTGCCCCCTGCTCCTGGTCCTCACTACGCACCTCCACCACCACCTCCTCCTCGTGAGTTCGGTCCAGGTCCTTGGGATGGCCCAAGAGGTTTTGCTCCACCACCACCTCCTCCTCGTAAGTTCGGCCCTGGTCCTTGGAATGGTCCAAGAGGTTTTGCTCCACCTCCACGTGGTCCACATGGTCACCATCATAGACATTTCCGCTAACCTTAGAAAAGAGAGTCTTAATCAAGGCTCTCTTGATTTTTTTTCTCTTACGCTTTATTAATCTTACCTTTCAACTTTGTGGGAGATCTTGAAATTCCGTTACAAAACAGAGCATTAAATTTTTATAATGCACTCTTTATATGCAAAATAGTTCAATTTTCATAAAATTAGGACAATTAACCATTAAAGCTCCATAATAATGACATCAACTTTTATGGAGAAAACTCATGTCAGTAAAATCAAATTTATGTGGCGCACTTTTAGGCGTTATTGTTTCTATGTATTCATTTAGCTCTTATGCACAGGAAACCATCCATGTAGGAACAGAGCCTACCTTTGCTCCATTTGGTTTTGTTGATGATAAAACTTCAGAAATTGTAGGTTTTGATATTGATGTTATCAATGCTATCGGAAAAGCTGCAGATCTTAATGTTGTAGTTGAATCAATGCAGTTTGACGGTTTAATTCCTTCAATCTTATCAAACTCTATTGATGCAGCTATTTCTGGTATGACTAAGAACCCAGAGCGTGAAAAGATGGTTTTATTCTCAGATCCTTACTATGTAGCAGGTCAGGATCTAATGGTAAGAAAAGATTCTGTTGGCAAGTACAAGGACATGAAAGCTTTAGAGGGTAAAGGCGTTTGTGTACAGTTAGGCTCTGTTGGTGCAATCGTAGCTGAAGGCATTAAAGATGCTAAAGTGAAAAACTTTAATACCGTAACCGAAGCTTATATGGAGCTTAAAAAGCACGGCTGTGAAGCTGTTATCACTGGTACACCTGTAAATCAGTTCTATTTAGTACAGACAGGCGATAAAGAGCTTGTACATGTACCAGAGAGTGTGGTTCGTGCTGCAGACTTGGGTATTGTAACCAATAAGAAAAACACAGCTTTAATGGAAAAGATTAACGCAGGTCTTAAAAAGATCAAAGAAGATGGTACTTACGATAAGATCTACAACAAATGGTTTAAGTAGTAAGTACTGATAGATTTTAAGAGGGAGGCTAAAGCCTCCCTTTTTTATTAAAGCTCACAATTTCGTGATTTACGACAATTAAGCTTATTCGTTAAATAAAATTCCGTCGGCCACTTCTTTAGCCTTAGCTTCACCCTCAAGAGCTTTTAACAACTCCAAAGCAAATGGAATTGCATAGTTAGGACCACGACCTGTAATGATGTTTTCTTCAGGATTTACACTTACAGGCTTTTCACTGAATTTAGCTCCACACTCACAACCAGGGTAGGTTGATGCCTTTTCAGTATTCTTTAAAATACCGCATGAATAGAGAATGAATCCAGGAGCAGCACAGATAGCTCCAATTAGTCCTTTCTTTTCTTTTTGAGACTTTAACATATCAATTAGCTTTTGACAGCCTGAATAACTCTTAGTACCAGGTCCACCAGGAACGACGATAAGATCAAAGTCCTCGTTAACATCTTCAATGTTCTGCTGACATAAGAGGGTGGATCCATGAGCTAGGTTTACCAAGCGAGAACCATCTGCACTTACAGATGCGGTTACTACATTTACACCGCCTCTTTTTAAGATATCTAATACAGCAGTAGACTCAATGTCTTCTGTTCCCTGAGTATATACAATTAAAGCTTTTGACATGGTTATCTCCTTATCTAATATATTTAAGATCATATAAATTTCATTAGAAAATTCAATAAGAAGATTTAAAAAATGCGAGATAGAGGGGATAAAAAAAGCAACCAAATGGTTGCCTGTATTATTTTTGGCTCCTCCTGCGGGACTTGAACCTGCGACATACGGATTAACAGTCCGCCGTTCTACCGACTGAACTAAGGAGGAACTCCAAAAATAGATTGTTGTTTTTCATGGCTCCTCCTGCGGGACTTGAACCTGCGACATACGGATTAACAGTCCGCCGTTCTACCGACTGAACTAAGGAGGAACACCGTGAAAACGCAGATGATTATAAAGACAAAGTGTAATGCTGTCAACACTTTTTGGTAAAGTTTTTTTTATAAAACAATCATCAATACGTTTAACTGTTTACAAAGGTGATATAAAAGCCAATAGCTTACTTTATGTATTTTTCCCAGTGTTCTCCTTTTAGCTTATAAAAATCCTGATGCTGGAAGTTCATATAGTAAGCATTAGTTGATTCTGAGATAAAGGCTGTCTGTGGAAGATCGTAAAATACATCAGCTATTTTATCAGTCTTACTGGTGTCATCGTTTTTATTAGGTGCAAATACATTATCTTCAATTGATCGTTTTACTATCTCAGATATTGCTAAATAGCTATAGAAACCTTTGATCCTCTGAGTCTTGTGATTATCAGAACTGCTATTGTCTGATGAGGTTCTATTAGCCCCTAAGAAACTGATTCCAACAGGAATTCTGGTGATCTTATCTGTAGGAATTTCTCTTAGTTTAGCTATCTGCATTTTATCACCACGAATAGCAGCTCCATGTTCTGGCACCATGATAAAGAGAGTATTTCTCTTAGACTTTTTGATGTTTTCAATAAAATCCTCAAGATCATCCAGTAAAAGTTTTAAACGAGGTGCATAGCTTTGAGATTTCTTTTCGCCAGCAAGTCTGTTACCGTCATGGAGGGATAAGAGATTCATAAATGTAATGTTATTGACGCTACCGTTATTGGCAACGTTATTTATATAGGCTGTAAATAAATCTGCATCACTTCTAATGGCACTACCGTCAAAGGCATTGTATTTTACAGCAAGCTTTGAAAGATCATGGATATTCTCTTTTAGTCCACCTAAATCATGTAAGGTCTTTAAATAGTCGCCGTACTTACCATTATGGTCAAAATAGACCTCACTTTGATAGCCTAACTGCTCTAATGAGGTAATAAGTTCACATTCAGATCTTCTTTCTTTGTACATCTGAGATTCAGTCATTTGACCACAGTTAGATCGTAACAGTCTTAATGAAGATGGTGTTGAATATGAGGATACAGAATTAAAGGTTTCAAAACTAAAATCAAAAGTTCTAAATAAAGGATGCTTTAAAAGGTTAGATGCCTCAATATCATCTGTTGCCATAGAACAGATATTTACAATCACAATGTCAAACGGTGTAAATTGCTCTGGAAGGGCAGAAGGCAAGGTGACAATACGCTGTCTTTCAAGCTCTAAAAATGTCTGCAAGTAATTCTCGATGCTCTGACTGTCGGCTGTTCCTATCTGAGGAGGAATATCAGCGCTGTCTGCTACTACATTCTGCACAGCTTGAGAATTAGCTTCTTTAGATACACTCAAAGCTGAAATATTAAGCGCAGATACTGTAATAAATCCAACCATTACAAAAGAAGTTATCTTTAAAAAGTCATTTAGGAAGAATATTGCAATAAACAGTATTATAAATAGCCCAAAATAGGCAAAATCAAAGTATTCTGTGATAAATGTAGATACTAGCTCAAATACTCCAGTAAAGCCTTTTTCCTCATAAATAACCTGCGGTGTGAACATAGGCAGGTAGCTGTCATGATAAAGCAATAGCAGTCCAAAGATAATTAAAAAGCTCTTGTAAAGTTTATTTAAAGTCTTTTGTCTAAATGAAAACAGACATAGTAAAAAGAGCACAAAATTGAAGGCAAAATCAAATCCAGACATGGCCATAAAGTAGAGTCCGAATTTTAATAGAAAATAAGTTCCCGCTAAACTTCCAATTCTTAAGGAAAATGAAAGCTTATTTTGAGGAATTTTCTTTAAAGCCTTAAACATACTGCCTAATCTCTTCGTTTTATTTAACTTATGTTTGCTGATTGTTGTCTTGTTTACTTCTTTAAAAGAAGTTTTGTTTTTTGAATATGTAATAAACTACTCTGTATATTGAGTCCAGTCCTCAGATGCACTCTTGTAGAAGAATCGATCTTTAAACTTTAAAAATACCGCTTGCTCGTTTTCTGATACAGGGGAGGTCTGAGACAGATCTTCAGTTAAAGCTAAATTTGACATCACATTGTCTTCATAGAAGATGTTGCCATCAATAGCTCTCTTGATTAAATGGGCAATACCCATGTAGCTTGTAGAAGAGGTTACATTGATAGCTGAAGCTCTCTGTTTGTGACTTATAAACTTAACCATTGCGGTCACATTTGTAAGAGTATGTGATGGGATCTCCTTTACACCTTTTAACTGAGTTCTATCACCCTGCAGTGCAGATCCATCTGCAGGTATAAGTACAAACAGGGTATCGTTAGGAAGTCCTGATAAGTAATCTACAAATTTATCAAGATTTAATAAAAAGTTCTTTAATATCAAATCGTATTCAGTTTCACCACGTACATTGTCTGCAAGTGTTGTTCTTAAAAATGAGAACATCTGATTGTTATGCTCTAATCTTTGAGCTTCAATGTACTCATACATAACATCAATACGATTTAAGGTTGAGAGTAACTGATTTGGCTTTTCTTTAGTCTCAATCTTAGCTAGAGGAAAAACAGTTTTTTCTTGTAAGAATTTAGCAACTTTCAGGTTGTCTTCTTTTCTGTCAAATAAATACTGTCCAGAATAACCTAACCTTTCTAATGCTCTAAACAGTGAGCAGTTTTTATTGTCTTTTAAGAGCTCATCACGAGATTTCTGACCGCATACAGCGTCAAATAAACGTAAAGTAGCCTCATTTTTGTCTGTAGTAGCAGAATTAAAATCACTTAAATAGATATCAAATCTTTTTAATACAGCATGCTCTTTAGCATTATGTACATAGAGATCTTTGTTAGACATGCCATTTACTTGTAAAACTACAATATTAAATGGTTTGAAGTTTTTTCTTAAATGGGTCGGAAAATCAATCTTTCTTTCACTTTCTTTTTCGTAGAAAGTCTCTAAATAACGTTGCAGATTGGTTTTGGTGAAATTACCTCTTTGCTCGACCAGACCTTTATTGATTTTAGTTGCGATAAAGTTTTCGTTAACATTAATACTGTCATCATTATCAATAATGTTTTTAAAGAAATCGTCAGGAGTTACTACTGTTGCCATAATAAGCACATAAGTAACCGTAATTACTCTTACAAATCTTGAGGAAAAATACAAAATGATAATCGCAAGTATAAAAGCAAAGATCATTTTTAAGTTTATAATGCCTTCAATAAACTCGACTATATATCCTAAAGAGAAATCAGTAAGGTTGTTTCTTTGAGCAATCATCTGTTCAACAGAAGGCAGATAGCTGTCATGATAAAACAGAGCAAAGGTTAAGATAACCGCTATTGTTCTGTAGAGCTTGTTGAGGTATTTATGCTTAAAATGAAGACAAACGGCTGTAAAACCTAAGAGGTTTAGCTGTAAGGAAAAATCAATAAAACCAGTTAAGTACAGACCTACTTTAAAAATGTATAAAGAGGCGAAAAATAAAGATCCCCTAAATACTACTTTTGGCTGTATCGCATTAAGCTCAGTTTTCATACTTTTATTTCTTAATGAAGTCTTTAAAAGTGCCTTTGTCTTTTAATTTTGAGCGAAATTTTGTTGATATTCTGAAAATCAGGCGATATTTATCAAAAGTTTTTCTCAAAAAGAAACCTAATGGAATAAATATAACTCCACATAATGCAACCAGTTCTATGATATCTGTTAATGGTAGAGTATCAATCATCTTGTTCTTCCTTCCACAATTCATTCATGGATACAGGAACTGCTGTTACAAGAGAAGTATCTGCTAGGTCATAGATACTCTTTGCTTTCTTTTTCATCAACTCTTCTTGTCTTTGTTTAATGATGATTTCGTGCATGATGTTTACATCTTCAAAGGAATCAAACTCAGTTGATCCAAGATCTTTGATTTCTGAAACGATTTCCTGATATGTATATACAGCAGAGCAAGTCTTAAATAACGTAGTTGGGGTGGTATTAAAAGTATGTTCTAGAGTAATGGCAAGCTCACCTTCACGGCAACTTGGTAAGTAAAGAATAATGAATCCTTGCATAACGGTACAGTAGTCACCACCACGCTTAGGTTTGAACTGACTTACACACATTTTTTCGGTAAGTCCGTCTTTTACAGTAAGCTTTGCTAAAGTGCCCCTTAAATTAGATCCTTCAAGATTATGTGAAATTAAATTCTGCACTTTTAAAATAAAGTCTTGAGGCATCAAAAAGCCTTTACCTTCATTATCAATCAAGTGGTAGTTATCTTTAATTTCATTAAAGCTCTTACTGATATTCTTTTGGAATACTAGTGTTTTTAGAGTAGGCAGCATCGCATTGATGTAAGTGCCTTTAGCATCAGTTTCAAAGATAAAGTTAGCGCCGCAGGTAATTAAAAACTGTTCTGAATTAGCTCTAATGCCTCTTACTTTTTCAATTACGATGATCTTGAGGTTGCTTCCTCTGGCAGTTCTCAGCTTATAAACATATTCAGCTGTTTCATCAATGGTTTCACGTGAGGTAACAGTTAAGAATACAGATGCTGCTGTCGCATTTTCAATGGCATCAGCAAAAAGCTCCTGATTAGAGTTAAATCTTTTTACATTGCTGTAAACGGCACTGTCTGGAGTGAAAGTGTTATCAGTAATGTAACAGGTATTTTCATCTATTGAAGCAATAAGATTAGTATCAGGTACTACTACTTCAATTCCATTTTCATCAATCTTGATTTGGTTGTTTGACTGAATGAAATGACCGTCAGCTTCTCTCCAAAAGAGGGTATTCATTAAAATACCATTTGGTCTGTCTGTAAAAGAAACCAAGCCTGAGTAGTGATTACTTTCACTTAAAAGTCTTTTTACAAGATCGTTTTCAAACAGTCCATGGGTAATGAGCACAACAGATAGAGAGTTCTCAGCAGCAAACTCTTCTAAAGATAATAAGGTATATTGTAGCTGTCTTTTTGAGAGCTTAGTTAAAAGACTGTCATGTAACAAAAGTACAACTAATGACTTTTCATCATTTACTTTCTGTAACAAGAGATCTTTTACAATCTTGGTAACCTCAAGTGTGTTCTCATTATATTCATAAACATGAGCTTTAATAGATGATGCAATATCTTTATTCTCAAGATATGAGAGCATCTTTTGAGGTTCTATTCCACCTGTTATAAAAAATCTTAAACAGTCTTCGTTACTGTTGTGGTATAAACAGTTTAGTGCAAGATTTACAGCTATCTGCTTACCTGAAGTGGTTAAAAGATAGAAACCGTTTTGCTGAAACTCTTGAAGCTGGGAAATTAGATTATTAATGCCTAAATCCATTGTTTACCACTCCACATAAGGGGTAGGTCCTGAAGGAGGCATTGGTAAATCTCCCTCCCAGGCATCCATGTAATATCTAAAGTATAAAGTTCCGTTTAAAGGAGAGTAATCGTCAGATTTGATTGCTTTTAACTGAGCTCCTAATACGAAGTGGCTACCAAAGCGCTTTTCAGCAACTGCAGTGATACCGCCACCTATAGTAGTAGATGAACTTTTAGTAGTTACAGCATCATAGTCTTCTGCCAAATAATATTTTGATTTTAATGGATAACGGTCAATACTATCGGTTGTAGCATGGCTTAATGACAATGAAGCTTCAACTGAATATGAAAAATCGTCATATCTTCTCATATAAGCCAATGATAGTGAGGTTGAATAGTACTGCTGAGGTGAATAGTAACCACCCTGTGAGAATGTATAACCTGACAGATCTTTGTTGTAGTGCATATACATAGCACTAGGGGAGAGGGTTAATCTCTCATTAGGTCTGTGGATTAAATGGAAGTAATATCCTCCCATGAAAGAGAACTTGGTGTTTGAGGCAACATCTGTTCCTTTTAGGACATCTATACCGCCTTTTAGCCAGATACCTGAATATTCATTGATATAGTTACTTACTGTAAGAGAAACACCTGTCTTCTTAACAGCGCCCCATAACTTGCCATCTACAGGATCTCTGTCACCAAAGTATGAGAGTAGAGAATTATCTACAGCTCTGTGGTATACATATGGAGTAAATGACCAGTCTTTATAATCAAAATAGGTTCTAAAGCCACCTACAAGAGCATTGGAGGTAACTTTGTTGCCTGAAATCTTTGGAGCTGTACCGACATCTATATGGAATACTTCATTGTCATAAGATAGGGCATAAGTGTTGATGCTTCTTTTGTGTTTTGAAGGATCATTACAACCTGTAGCAAAGCATGAACCGAACATATCGTTATAGGCTCCACCTGTTAAGGTTCCAGCATCGGTTACAGTTCTGTCGGTTTGGAAGGCTACTCTGCCACTTAACATATGGAAAGAGATATTTAAGACATTGATAAAGCCTTTGTTATCAGAGTAACCGCCATGACCTGAATCTCTAATAAATCTAATGGCATCAGTAATTACAGTATTATGCTCCTGATAGTATTCAGCACCACGAGAGGCAATTGATTGACGCAGCCAATCCTGTGGATCATCAGGAGTTCTTAATGCTTTGGTGTAAAGCTTGTCATCAGTGTAAAGACCAATCTTGTCATCATAAATAGCCAGAGCTTTTCTGTAGTCTTCTAAAGCTTTGCTTCCATTCTTATAAAGATCACCTTCAATTACCGCAATATTTCTTTGCATCCAAGCTTTGGTCATACGCTTTTCACTTTCAGACACTTCAAGATCCTGTGCCTTAAAGTTATTAGCTGTTTTATTGTTATTTGATGAGGTTACTAAATCTGAAACTAAAGCTGAATCTTCAAGGCTATGATCTAGGCTGTTATTTTTTAAGCCTGTTTCATATACAGCAATGGCATCATCAAATCTTTTAAGATCTGAGAATAACTCACCTAAAGCTCTCTGATTATCCAAAGACAAGTTTGATGATTCTTCTTTTAAGGATAAAGCTACAGCAGATGCGTTCTCATCATCACCTAATTCATGATAAATCTGAGCTAAACGTAATTTTGAATAGGTTTGAGTATTATCTTTAGCAATAGCATCTTTTAAAGATTCTACAGCATGATTGAGATCACCTGCTTCATACTGGTATTGTGCTTTGGTTGTTTCAATATAAGGAACTTTATATTTTTCAATAGCTTCTATAGCCCCATTAAGATCACCTGAAGCATAAAGTTTATTTGCTTTTTCTAAAGCTAACGTCTGCTCAAAACGTTCGATATTCTCATCGATACTCTGACTTGTATGTTTATACGGACTTAAGACTTCAAAAGCTTTTTTTGTGTCTCCAGTTTTATCTAAGATCAATGCATGAGCAAAAGCATATTCAGATGTATTTTTAACAGAAGGTGATACCTCATCAATAGTCTTTAAGGCAGTGTAGCGATCACCTTTATCTAAAAGTAAGTTAGATAAAGCATAAGCATTCCATACAGAGGTGTTGTCTATCTTTAAGGCTCTCATGTAATAGAAAACAGCATTCTCTCTATCATCTTTTTGCTGATAGTCATCTGCAATATTTGAATAGAGATTGCCTTTTAATGAGACCATGGAAGCGGCAATTCTATTTCTTTCAGCATCTGATTCTTTTTTAGAATTTGTAATCGCTAAATTTGAGTATTTCTCAAAGGAAGGCACATCTTTATCTAAAACAGCACATCTGGTTAATCCTACATAAGCATAAGGACTGTCTTTTAAGATGTTTGTAGCTTTTAGATATAGAGCTGAGGCTGCTTTTACATTATTTTGTTCAAGCAGTTTGTCAGCCTGTTCAATCATTCTGTAGTAAGTGCTGTAGCTTAAAATTTCTTTCCAGTAAGAAGCATTAGAGTTGTCAGGATCAATGCTGATTGCTTTTTTAAGCTTATTTTGGGCAACTGTAGACTGTTTTGTATCATCAATTACTTTTATAGCCTGATTAGCTAGCAATTGTGCTTTGAAAGTATTGATGTCTTTTTTTACTTCAAACTTGAAAGTACTGTCAGTAGGATCTTCTTTTACGATAGCTTCCAAGCCAGAGATGGCTTCCCTCTCTCTTCCTTCAATATTACCCATCATCACAAAGTAACGATGTCTCAAAGAATGCTCAAGAGGAATGCCCATAAGCTCATTCATGTCTTTTACCGCTGCTTCATAGTCGCGGTTGGTTTCATGCATGTTAAAAGATTGAAGCTTGATTTTCATCTGAGGCGATGAAATATCATAAAGGGCTTTACCTTGGATACATTCATAGGTGTATTTGCCCATTTTGCACAATTTGTCTACTGCTTCTTTAGCTTCTTCTCTAGCTTTGCCACCTTGATTTACCTTAAAGCGAACATAAGCAATCAGGTATTCTTTTGAAGAACGGCCTGAGATAAGGGCAAGTTTTTCTAAAGCATTTAATTCAAGAGTTGGATTATAAGTTTTCTTAGCATAATCCTGACTCTTTTTTAGCTTTTTAATCTGTTCTAAATACTCATAGTTCTTAGTTGCAGGTAGATTTGGCTGTTCCATCTTAATGTGCAGATCTTCTTTTTTTAAAGACAAGCCGTCACTTGCCTGAGCGCTAAATGACGCTAAGCATGCTAGAGAGCATGCTAAAAAAAGTAATCGCAAAAATTTCATAAAACTTATAAAAGCACTAATCTATTCTGAACTAATGTTTAACCACAATCCTGCCATCAGGCGCTAATGAAAAACAGTTTCTGTCATAGCCTAATGAAAAGAGAGCTAATGTATGAGCATAAAAGTCATGAGGTTTAAATACATAACTTTTAAGTTTTGTTCTTAAATAATCTTTTATTTTTCCTTTAGCATCTGGCATTAAGGCGGCTGTATAGGCAATTGAGCCATCACCACTTTCTACTTTATCAAAAAAATTGTACTCTAAAGGAGCCTTTAAATCTTTATTTAAAGATTTCTCCATATTGTCATATAAAGGTTTTAATAACCTAAAGTTAGCATCAGCCTTTGAACTAATGTTTAAGAATAAATAAAACTTCAGGGCATCAGCGGCGCCAATCGTATTTTTCTTAATGACAAGATTGCCATCGGCATTGAATTGAAGCTCGTCTGCTACAAAGCCGTCTCCTGCACCCTTTACAATGGCTACATATGAGTTATGTAAGAGTTTTTTCAGATCAGGATCAAGTTCAGATAATCTTTGCACTACAAACAAAGGAAAATCAGATGGTCTAATGTAAAGGTTCTGATTTTTATCATAAGCTGAAACTATAAGCTCACCTAAGATTTCATTTTTTACAACAAAATTGGTTTTAATGCATTTTATGATGTTCAGAGCTTTACTCTTGTATTCTGGTTCAGAAAATTTTTCTGAAGCCTCTAACAGAGAATAAGCTGTAAACAGGGCTGCACCAACATCGAAAGTATCACTGTTTTGGCCTAATGTTGTGCTTTTATTGGGAATATATAAATCCACAGATCCCTTGCATAGGATTCTCTCAAAATTGTGTAGCAAGGTTGCAAACAATTCTTTGTTTGTGTCAACAATTGCAAAAAACAGGTTATAAGATTGGTATTTTGCAAAGATTGTATCCTCTGCCTTGGCATTTTCAGTGATTCTGCCCTGACCATAATGGTAAGTAAGGTACTTATCATAACTGTACAAATTGCCTGCATTAGCACTTGCAACACAAGTACAGAGAATTAAAGATAAAAGAGTTTTCTTAATTGTCATAACTTGTGTCCTTATTGGGCCTTTCTCTGTGACTTCTTTAATAATCTTGCCTTTTGAATTCTCTTTAAAACCTTATAGCAGATTATACAGAATACTACTGAGCTGAATAGTGACAAAATCATCAACATCCAAGGATTATCAAGCATTACGTAGTACACACGCTGATACCAAGGTAAATCACCTACATAATAGCTTTCTCCAACATCAAAGCTTCTGCTTCTGTCTTCTTTAAAGAGGGTAATAGATCCACGAGCTTCACTAGATGAGGCATTTAGAATAAGGTTCTCATTTACAATTTCCATACCGGATGGACTGTCAGAGAGAATTGCAACTACAGTCTTATCTTTGTTAAGCGGTGATCTGAATGAAATAATTGCACCTAAACCTTCAGAGCTTTGAGCAGTCATCTTTTGGGTAACATCTCTCTTTTCACTAGAAAAACTGTTAGGCATCTGATTGTTAAATGAGGTTGAAATTGCCTGACGAGTCTTGTTTAACACTAAGGTTGCATTATCATCAGTCTTTAAGAAATCTGGCACCTGACCTATCACTAAAATATCTTTAAGGGCAAGTCTGTCTTCAGTTTTTTCTGAAATATCGGTAACAATTTCAATATTAGTTGAACTGTAGCCTAACTGAGCGCCAATTCTGCCTAATGTATTGAATAGAGCGCATAAATCACTAGTATCAGCTGGAGTGGTGATTACAGCTGCAGTTTCCTGTAAATCAGCATAGATTGAGAATGGGTAACCACTCTTCCAGAACAACTCTAGATTTGGCATTAAAGTAAAGTGATATAAGCCTGAGAAATCTATGTTTGAAGCAGGATCAATTTCTACACGATTTGGAATAGGTAACTGAGTAGTACACTCGTTAACCTTTGAGGTGTAGAGCATTGAGTAATTAAAATCAAAAGTTAACTTATTCATTGGTTTTAAGAATGAAGTTTCAACTTTTGACTTGGTAAACAAGTTTAAGGTGCCTAAAAGAGGCATATTCTCAGTAATGACATCAGACTCATTTTCTGGTTTTAATGGGTATGATCTTAGTAAATGATCATTAACTAAGAATCTTAACTGAGACATTCCTAAAGGAGATGGCTTAGAGTACTTATACAGAAGGTTCATATCAATTCTTGAACCATTCACAAAGTACAGATCTGGTGGTAAGTTCAGCTCTAAGTTAATAGGTATAGGTTTAAAGCCCTGTGAACTTAATTGTTCGTCATAGGTAGCAAGAGAGCCAAAGGTTACCTTTTTTGAAGTATCAATCCAGTTTGGTGCATCATAAGGTTTTCTCTTTTCAATTTCCTTATATTCTAAAATCTTACTTAAAGGACCGTTGAAAAGAACGTTACCCATTGCTAAAGCTTTTGCTGCAGTTACTAGTCCTTCAGAATCAGGAGCTGAAACAATCAGCATCTTGCCTGTAAGTGTTGAAGGAATATCTGCCATTTCAATTGCAGGAACATCAGTCTTTGGATATTCCTGCAGGAAATATGGGCGATTGTCATTAGTTATAAAGACAATAGCATTGCCATCATCAGGTAGACTGTTAATAAAAACAGGGTAATCAATACCTCTCCACTTGGTGAGTACACCACCATATGAACTTACGATTGAAGCAGCCTTAATTGTGCTTTCATCAGGAACTGTTGCAAATACAATTGGCAGTACAGTTTTATCTGAGGTAGTTATATTAAAGAAAGGTACAGGAAAGTTAGCTAAATCATTAGCAATATGTAGTTTTTGCTTGTTTAATCTTAAGTTTGAAGCTGCACCGATGTTTAACCATAAGGTTGAGTCTACTGGGTTTTCGCAGATATCCGTATAGTGACCTATAAACTCAAATTCAATGATGTTGTCGTCTCCAATAGCTCGAGGATCAAGAGGTATTTCCTTTTCTACCTTATTACCTAAATCAACTTTTTCAATTGGCAGAGTTTTTACTAAAAGACCATTTAGGTAAACATTTAGCTGTGATCTTACAGGAATTAAAGATGGAGATGGAGTGTAGTACAGAAGCAGAGCTGAGTCAGAGATTAACTCATCTTTCTTAATTGAAAAATGCACGCTTCTTTTAGGGGTAACACCTGATAGTCCTAAGCCACCGCTAGGATCAACCCAGTCAAGACTTGATAAAGGGTAGTTGGTTACAGTGCTAGGAATTGATTCAATTCTTACTGGAGTAACGTTTTCAACTGTAATAGCTTCTTTAGACTCTTCTTTTTTTACTTTGTCAGCTGCATAAGCACCAGTAGTTACATAGGTTGCAAGTAATAGTGCTGTTACTAACTTATAAGATTTAGATAGCATAGGTACTCCGTTAACACTCTGTCTTGTTAAGCTGTCTGTTCAATGGCAGATCTTTTGTCAGATCAAGTGGCTGTGGTAACAGACTGAAGACAAAAAGCATTGAGCGCACAATCACAAAAAGCACCTCTCTGAAAACAGGAGGAGCATTTTTTATCATTTTTAAATAGCCGTTTAGGCCGAATTTAACCAAGGTATGGATACCATGCAGTAATCCATCCTGATGTAAATTTTCAAAGCTGTGTGACCATCTGTCAGCACAGGCAAAAGTGGTTCTAATATATTCGATGTTCTCTTTTAAGCCGTTTAAATGCAGCTTCAAACCAATTTTGCTTTTGTTAAAGAAACGCACCGTTCCTATAAAGCGGTATCTTATACCAGCATTAGCGATGGTGATGTGCAAGGGCATATCTAAATATAGGAGATCTGCTACAGACTTGCCATCTAAGTTAGGTGTAGGAAGTTTGATTCCAAGACCTTCTTTTGAAAAATCTGTAATTACAACAGAAATAGAGTTCTCATTTTTAAGCTCTAGCTGTGCTCTAATGTTGCAAGCTACACGAGGAGAACTTCTTACCTGTTTTTTCTCTAATGCTACAGCAGATGCTGCACCTAAAACTAAGAGGTTATAGCAAACCCAAGCAATATTGATAAGAATGATCCATACCTCTGCATAAGGATCGGTTGCAATTCTGTAAAAGCCGTAGATGAGACCTGCAAAGTTTAAAATAATCAAAAAGATATATGACTTTGACACGGTCCAGTCAAAATAGGTTTCCTCATTGGATTCGCCTTTAGCTGTTACGTTAAATTTTCCGTGTTTAGGTGAAATTAAAGCCACAAGGGTAGGTACAGTGATGTACCAGGACAAAATCGTCTCATAGATAACACCCCAGAAATAGAAGCGCTTGTTATCTTGAATCTTTTGATTGGTAATGGTTGAGTGAACCATATGTGGTAACACGTAAGCAAAGATCATAAGACCTGAGGCGAAAATTACGTATACATTAAAGAACAGGAATGGTAGAGGTGCTAACAAGAAGATAATACGAGGCAGTCCATGTAAGAAGTGGATCATCGCATTAGCAAAGCAGATACGCTGTGGAATGGCAAGTCCTTTACCAAACAGAGGATTATCAATTCTAAAGATCTGTACCATACCACGAGCCCATCGAATACGCTGATTGATGTGATCGGCAAGTGACTCGGTTGCAAGACCAGCTGCTAAAGGCATACTAATAAAAGCTGATGAATAACCTTTTCTGTTTAATCTTAATGAGGTATGAGCATCTTCAGTAACAGTTTCTACTGCAATACCACCAATCTCTTCTAATGGCTTACGTCTGATGATGGCACATGAACCACAGAACATGGTTGCGTTCCAGGTATCATTACCTTTTTGAATAAAGTCATGGAAGAGTGAATTTTCAGCTGGAACATCACCCTTAATTGAAAGGTTCTTTTCAAAAGGATCATCAGAATAAAAGTGGTGAGGTGTTTGCACTAAAGCTATCTTCTGATCATGAACCATCCAACCTACAGTCATCTGTAAGAAAGCCCTTGTAGGAACGTGGTCACAGTCAAAGATGGCGATAATCTCACCATTAGTTACGGTCAAAGCATGGTTGATGTTACCGGCTTTTGCATGGTTATGCTCTTTTCTTATGATGTAGTTAACACCAATTTCTTTGCAGTAATTTTCAAAATCTTTTCTGGTACCGTCATCTAGCATATGCACTTTTAACTTATCCTGAGGCCAGTCAAGATCAAGTGCTGCTAATAGACAAGGTTTTACTACTTCAAGAGGTTCATTGTAGCTTGGTATAAAAATATCCACAGTAGGCCATAGACTGGTATCTTTTGGCAGTGGATATGGTTTTCTGTCTAAGACCCAACATACCTGAAAATAGGATAAAACCAAGACTATATAGGCATAGATTTCGGCAGCTAACAGTAAGAGCGCGCATACTGCAGTTACAGGATCTGTAAGCAGTACAGTTTTGGTAATACGCCAGTAGATGTAACGAGTTGAAATGATGATTGAGATAAAAATCAGCAACATCAGGGCGACATTATTCTTTACTGGCTTTAAAAGAACCGCCAAAAGCCACATCAGTCCCACGAAGATTAACTGATAAGTAACATCAAAAGGCTGTGTTACAGCAAGAATACAGCTCAATAGTGAGCCTACGAGTAAAACTCTTAAAATTACATAATTCTTTTTATTCAAAAGAATGCCTTTTTTAGAATTTGCTCTATCGTCAACTTTTACAGTGAGTCTGGTAACCTTTTTAAGTACAGGCTCTCCTATGTACTTTCTAAAAAATTCAACCAGCGCGTTGACAGCTTGAGCGCTGCGCTGTCCTTTTTTAGGATCAAATCTTACAAAAAGTAAAAATACAGTTTGAATAAGTATTCTTAGAGGATCTAATAACTTAGGTCTGTTTCTTTGAATTTGAGGATAAAAGAAATAAAAGTGCTGTCTTAAATTTTTATAGTATCTGTTCTCTACAGGGAGAATTGCTAACACAAGAGTTAGAAAGAAGAAATTTACTAAACAGGTGATTCTCTTAGCACCGTTCAGCCTCCAGCTGTCATATAAATCAAGAGGATTTATAGCCTCATTTCTACCCCTCTGTAACATTATTCTTCTGCTCCTACATTTTTACAGATAAGAATGATGTCAAAGAGTACTCGCTCTAAGGCATTAGTTGAGGCGCTTATTGGCAGAAATCTTGAGAATGGTTCTTGATGCATGTTGGCGTCAATTACTGATTCATCCAATTCAATTGCAGAATTTAAAATACAGTTACCAACCTTGCTTTTTTTCATAAGAATGAATACATCATTCATGATCTTACTTGAGGCCAAAATCTTATTTACAAGAAAATACTCATTGTCTTGAACTTCAATGCTGTTCAATCTGACTAAGGAATTTTGCTCTGCTTCAATGACTGTAACCGTCATAGTTGAAATAGAAGCTAAGGCTTTAGCAAATTGTGATTCTCTGTTACCGGCGTCAATGACTACAAAATCGATAGCTTTAAAAGCATCAAGAGCTTTAATTAGAGAGTTTGCTGTATATATACAATAGTCAGGTGTTTGTATAAGTTCAACAGAATTTCCAAAAGGAATGAAATAAGCGTTTTCTGAATATTTGAATAGTAAATTGTTATTGTCTTTATTAAAAGAATTGTTTTTTAAGGCGTTTAAAAAACCGTAATCTTGTCTTTCAAGACCAAATAAAAGGGAAGAACTTACTGAATTTCTACTGTTATCAGCATCAATGCATACTGTCTTTAGTCCCTGCAATGACAAAGAATAAGTCATAGCTGCAGCTAATGAACTAACTCCAGTAAAGTGATTTAAACCTTGTAAAACTATTGTATACATATGTTTCTAACTAAAACAATTTTCCCAAAGATGAAATAAGCTCCTGGTAGTTGGCTTTTGCATTATTCACCTTGTTTGTACCGTGAAAATCGACATAGTCAGAAATTATACAATCATTTGAGACAGACAAAGTTGCAATGTCACATGGCAGGGCACACAGTTTGTCAAAAGAACCTAGAAGTTTGGGATCAGTCTTTTCTTTTAACGACAATTCCTCTTCGAGAGTCTGAGATCCAGCAAGCTTGGTCTTTATTTCTAAATGACGGTTTTGTGTATTCATTGATTGTTATATATTTTTTTTTATTATATTAAGAGAATAACTTTATTAACGTTGTAACTTTACTGTAATTGCCTTGTTTTATATGAATTTTATACCAATAAAACAATGCTATATGAAAATGGCCCAATTTACGCACAGCAAAGATTAAAACAAAAGTCCATTCTCTATTGTGCCGTGTAATTTACTATAAACTTTGACTATTGATCACATTAATTTTGTTTTGTCTTGTTAATAATGTGATTTTTATCTCAATGAATACGGTTCCACAATATTAATCTATCTTGCTTTACTCTACATTTACTAGCGTGAAGTTTAGTTATTCTGACTAAATCGCCTTGAACCTTTATCTATCAACAAGTTCACTATAAAGTATAAAGCTTTAGTGAAGATTGGTATTGATTATTTTATAGGATTTTTCAGATATGTGATTGCAAGTGGAATTCCATTTGCTAACATGAGAACTATAATCAGTTTGTCTTCCGTTTGCTTTTGACATATGAATTTTAAATTACATTCTCAATATAAGCCTACAGGCGATCAGCCTGAAGCTATAGAATCCTTGGTTAATGGTTTTAACCAAGGAGATAAATTTCAAACTCTGTTAGGTGTAACCGGATCTGGTAAGACTTTTACCATGGCAAATGTCATTGCAAAGCTTAACAAGCCTACCATGATCCTATCTCACAATAAAACCTTAGCAGCTCAGCTTTACGGTGAGATGAAAGAGTTCTTCCCAGAAAATGCTGTTGAGTACTTTGTCTCATACTATGATTATTATCAGCCAGAAGCTTATGTTCCTTCATCTGATACCTTTATCGAAAAGGATGCTAAGGTAAACGATCACATCGATCAGATGCGTCTTTCTGCAACTAAGGCTCTGATGGAGCGTAAAGATGTTATTGTAGTTTGTTCTGTATCAGCTATTTACGGCTTAGGTGAACCTGAAACTTATTTAAAGATGATGCTGCATGTATCTGTTGGTGAACAGATAACTCAAGAGCAGATCACAAAACGTCTGTCAGATCTTCAATATACAAGAAATGATTTAGGTTTTGCCCGTTCTACCTTTAGAGTAAGGGGAGATGTGATTGATATCTATCCATCTGACTCTGATGGATATGCCGTGCGACTAGAATTATTTGATGATGAGATCGAGTCTATTAAAACCTTTGATCCTCTAACAGGTGAGACTTTCCAAAAGTTAGCCAGAACCACAATCTTTCCAAAAACTCACTATGTAACTCCAAAGAATATTCTTGATCATGCTGTAGAGCAGATAAAAGATGAGTTAAATGACAGATGCCAGTATTTTTTAGAGAACAATAAATTATTAGAAGAGCAGCGTATCCGCGAGAGAACTTCCTATGATATTGAGATGATCAATGAATTAGGTTACTGCTCTGGCATTGAGAACTATTCAAGATATCTAACCGGTAGAAAAGAAGGTGATCCGCCACCTTGTCTGTTTGATTATTTACCAAAAGACGGTCTTTTAATCATCGATGAGTCTCATGTGACAGTACCACAAATTGGCGCTATGTATAAAGGTGACCATTCAAGAAAAGAAAGCTTAGTTAACTTTGGTTTTAGATTACCATCAGCTTATGACAACCGTCCTTTAAAATTTGAAGAGTTTAAAGCTCTGCAACCTAGAACATTATATGTTTCTGCAACTCCAGCAGAGCTAGAGATAAAAGAATCAAGTCAGGTTGTAGAACAGATCATCAGACCTACAGGTCTTTTAGATCCTATTATTGAAGTGCGTCCTGTAGCAACTCAGGTCGATGATGTCATGAGTGAGATTAGAGCGTGTGCCAAACGCAATGAAAGAGTTTTAATCACCACTTTAACTAAGAAGATGGCTGAAGAGCTTACAGCATACTTAAGCGAGCATGATATTAGAGTAAGGTATCTTCACTCTGATATTGATGCTGTAGAAAGAATGGATATTATCCGTGATCTTAGATTAGGTGAGTTTGATGCTTTAGTAGGTATTAACTTATTAAGAGAAGGTCTTGATATGCCTGAAGTCTCCTTAGTTGCAATTTTAGATGCTGATAAAGAAGGTTTTTTGCGTTCAGCCCGTTCTTTAATTCAGACCGTAGGTCGAGCTGCCCGTAACGTCAATGGAAAAGCTATCTTCTATGCTGATAAGATAACCGATTCTATGAAAGAGACCATTGAGGTTACCGCCAAAAGACGTGAAATCCAGGAAAAATACAATAAAGAACACGGCATCACTCCACAACAAATCAAGAAAAAGATTGTTGATATTATGGAAGTTGCTCTGCGTGATACTGATTCCTTTAAAGTTCCGGATGAACCTCGCAAGAAGCCTATTTCTCGTAAGGAGTGGGAGAAAAAGAATAATGTTTCTCACATGAGCGCTAAAGAAATCACTAAGAGAATTGATGAGCTTACAGCCTCTATGACTAAATATGCCCGTGAGCTTAAGTTTGAAGAGGCAGCCTCTGTTCGTGATGAAATCAATGACTTAAAACAGGCTTTGCTTTTAATGCCTGGAATTGAGGATTAGTAATAGTATCAACAGATATAAAAAGATCCTCTATTGAGGCTCTTTTTATAGATTCGGTGTAGTTTATTCCTTTGAGTGAATTTGATAATTCTTGGTGGCAACATCAATCATAAATTCAAGAACATTATCAAGATCATCTTCATCAAGCTCAGCTTCAACGTCAACTTTAGCAACTTCAGAAATTGTATTGAGATCTCCTAAAACTTCACGATCGGAGATCTTTTCTAATGAACCGTCTTTGGCATTTACTGTAAGACCTAAGCTCAAACCATAAGATAAGTCAGCTAATGTCTTTAATCGGTCTTGCTTTTCATAAGAGTCGTCAGGCATTGCAAATAAATCCTGATCAGCATTTTCTAATTTCTCTTTAGTATCCATAGCAAGATTAGTCAGAGTAGCAACTAGTGCACCAGGCAAAGGCTGACCATCATTTAAAAGGTTTGAGAAGACACTGATAAAGATCCTACTACCTGGTTCAACGCCTTTAGCAAGCACACCGACCATTAAAGAGAACCATGAGAATTGATTCTCAGTAACACCTGCTTTGGTTAAATCATCTAATACTTTCTTGTAATTTCCGTTCTTTACAGTCATCTTTTATCCTGTGATTTTTTAATTTTACTTTTGCAACTTTGATAGAATTCAGAGTAAAAACTTTGCAGATTATAAATGAAATCTAAATCTCATCTCTTCTGTTTTCTTAAGTTCGTACATTATACATTAAAGTTAAGACCTCGCTTTTTCAAAAGATTTGAAAATAGTCTCACAAGAATGCATAAATTTCGCTTTTTTATATTATAATGCACTCAAGTTTTTTCAGACATCCGAGTGTATGAGACACTTCGCGATGCAATGCTTTTTGACAAATGGAATTTAAAGATGCATCCAATGCTTAATATCGCAGCCCGCGCTGCACGTTCTGCCGGTAATTTAATTGCTCGTAACTTAGGTCAGCAAGGTTCTTTTGAAGTTGAAGAAAAGAACAAAGACGACTTAGTTACAACTATTGATAAACAGTGTGAGAAAGTAATCATTGACACATTGTTAAAGTCATATCGCGATCACAGTGTATTAGCTGAGGAATCTGGTGTTGTTGGTAATCCTGATTCAGAGTATCAGTGGGTAATCGATCCTATCGATGGTACTACAAACTTTGTTAAGGGTATTGCTCATTGTGCAGTATCAATTGCTTTACGTCACAACGGTAAGACTGAAGTTGGCGTTGTATTTGATCCAATGTTAAATGAGATGTTTACATCAGCAAGAGGTGAAGGTGCATTTTTAAATGGCCACAGAATCCGTGTTTCTCCACGTGATTCATTAGACGGTGCTATTATCGGAACCGCTTTCCCTACAAGATATCGTGACAGAATGCCTGCATATCTTGATCTATTCTCAAGACTTATCGCAAATTGTGCTGACGTACGTCGTATGGGCAGTGCAAGCCTAGATTTATGCTATGTAGCATGTGGGCGTTTTGATGGCTACTTAGAGCAGGGCTTAAAGCCATGGGATTTTGCTGCAGGTGACTTAATCCTACGTGAAGCTGGTGGTATCGTATCAGACTTTATGGGTGAGACAGGTTACGTAAAGAGCGGCAACTTAGTATCAGGTAATCCTAAGATGTTACGTGCTCTGCTTAAGATCTGCGATGTGCAGAATCTGCCAGCAATCTTAAAGTAGTTTTCAGATTTGCTTTTTTAACGAAAACAAAGAGGGCGTCGCAAAAGGAGCGTTCACTTAGGGATTGTGAGAAAAACAGTTTTTGAGTGACATCTTCAATCGGTGACAAAAAAATAACGACCATACAAGAGTAAGAATGCTCCTGTCTGGTCTTTTTCTTATGCTCAAGTACCGAAATAGTATGTAAGATATTAATTCTCTATATCCAGCTTAATTTCGTTATTCAGCGATTTTAGATATATGTATTCTCCCTTATGTGTGTTCAGCGTTCTGTGACTAATTATCTTACGTTGAACAACATTTTTATCCTCATCCTCAAGTTCGCAAGTGAACATTTTGTAATTTAGTATTTCCAACAGTATATTGACAGTGAAGTGGTTATGTCGAATACACAAAAAAAATAATGTTACAAAAAAGACGAGAAATAATACTACCTGATCCCACTTTGCAAAATCGAAAGCAAACAGAGGAAGAATATATGACAATAGATATTCAGATGTTATTGTTTTATCATCTGCAGCATCCTTTACCATCAGCTTTGTGCTTCCTTCCTTTGAATTAGTAGCAAATGTAAATAGTAATACTACTAAGGAAATAATACTTGCTAATGAAATAAGGGAAATACTTATTCTCTCTGTCCATAGATTTTCAGTATTCTCAAAGTTGCTTTTAATGTCAATAAAAAGAATGGAAATCCATAACGGAAAAAATGAGGTGAAGTAAAGGCAACTTAACACAAGCTTAGACATTTATCAGCATCCTTATTCCCATTTTTTTGAGCTTGATACTTCCATAGGGTTGTCATCAAATGGGTCAACCATACCCCTGTCACATAATAGCTTAACAAGCTTATCGGCTGCTCCCGGCTGACTCATATCAAATCTATCCCCATCCAGAGGAATACTAAATTTCTTGCTCATTTCCTTTCTACTATTTGCATTCTTCAGCTTTTGCAAATGTGATTCGTTAAATGAAATAAATTTTCTCGGATTGTGTCCACAACTTGCAATACTGCTAAACGCTTTAGCATCATTAATTATGTTTGAATTAGTGATATTAGTGATTTGTTTTTTGCAAACAGCCTTATAAGTTCTCTCCATGTTAAATAAATTCTCTCCGGCAAGTGTGAGCATATAAACAGTTTCATCAACAATCACAACATCAATGGTTGTTCTCAGGGAGATGACCTTATCAGAAATTTCTGTGAATGTTCCATTAGAACGCAAAAACTTGTGTTTTAATGATGTAACAGGATTTTGCATTGAAATCAGTTTTACTGATAATTCTTCTCCATCGATAAGAACCACACCTTTAAGAATATATGCTTGTGCAGAAAATTCAAGAGGGTCAACCTCAGAATCAGGATTTCCAATTGCTTTGATTAAAGTTTGATATTCTGTTGAAATCAATTCATTGCTAGTAGTCAACTTATAAATCGTTTTATCAACAGTAGATCCGTCATAATCGGTTACGCTCTCAAACATTTTTTCTAATCCTTTTTCTTGAGAGCAATATCTATCAGATATCTCAGATAAAAAATTTGTAAGAGTACCTTCTGGAGATAATGCGATTTCTCGACCACAATATGTTGTTCCATTTCTCTTTGAATTCTTGATTCGGAGAAGTTGTAACGACCAAGCTTCGCAGGTTGCTGCATTTTCAAATATACTTTTTATTTTGCTAATTGACATTTAAACACCTCGTTTAATCGTTTTTCTTGTCATAGGAAACAGAATCCTCAGCAACCATCATAGGTCTTTGTGTAGGAGATGAATAAGTAAAAGGAACAACCTTGCTTTTGGGAGTTGTTTCAGAATGCTCCTCAAAGTTTTCTACTTGCTCCATAACCTTTGTGAACACTTCAGGACTGTACTGTGGCGGATAACCGTTTTTAATCAAACAAATCTTGATATCAAATTTTAACTGATTACGCACGTTTTGATAATTGAGCCAGTCAGCAAACGAAGACTTAGTATCGATGATTTTCTTAACCTTTTTAGCAAGTGACTTGCACTTGTCATTTACAACAACATCGTCAATTTTTTTTCAGTACCATATTCAAAATTATACTGGTCACGAAGGGCAATTAAGATGTCATAGAATGCCTTTTCTTCAAAGGTTAATCCTATTTTACGGAAGCTCTCACGATTTTCATTCATCTGACGAAGTATTGCCAAAGCTTGTTCAGTTGCAGCCTTAATAATATCTTCTGATGCCGCTTCCTGTGTTGCTCCGGCTTCTTCTGCAGTAAGGTGCTTACGTCTTTCATGGTATTCAGCAATGGTCTTTTCAAGCATCTCTTGGAAAGTCTTTGCAGCTAACTGATTGACTTTGCCATATTCCTTTATTTGCTTACGGAGCATTTTGATGAGTAACTCCAATTTTGTGGCAGGCATTTTTACATCTGATAACTTTTCAAAGTATTCAGGAGGGAAGATATCTTCTTCCTCGCCACTTTCAAGAACGCTTTCTACCTGATTGTATTTCAATGCTTCTTCAACTATCTTTGAAACTGAACGATTCATAGTATCGGCATCAACATCACTTGTTCCGCTCATTTTACGAACGAAACCTGCTATAGCCATAAAGTACTGTGCAAGTGCAGATTCTTCTTCGCCAAGGTTTCCAGAAGGTTGGCAAATATCAAAAGCACTTCTCATTCTCTTAACGGTCTTTAAGAAATATGTCTTAAATGAGACCTGATTAGTCTTTCCCTTTGCTTCTGTCTGCAATGCCATTGTTGACGCAAAGACATATTCAGATGCTTTAGAAAGTAATTTATATCTATCAACATGGGCACATTCTGGATTAAGGAATGGTGCTAAATCATAATCCGTAAATAGTGTTTTAAGGATTTCAAGTGCCTCTCTGAATACAGATGTAGCCTGTTCAACGTCATCTGAAGTAGGAGCAACTGATGTATCACCACCGTAAACCTTCATGGCTTCACGCATATTGTCACGAATACCAATGTAGTCGATAATCATACCATAATCCTTATCCGGATATTTTCTGTTTACACGGCTGATAGTCTGAATCAACAAGTGCTTCTTCAAAGGTTTATCATTGTATAAATATGTAAGTGACGGAACATCAAATCCTGTAATCCACATATCAACTACGATAACAATACGGAAATTAGATTTTCCTGTTTAAATGCTGCATCCAGTTTCTCAGAACGTTTATCGTTTTTAACGCCACCAAGATAGTTATACATCTCAGCTTCATCATTACTTTCGACACTTGATACCATAGCCATAAATGGCATAGGTTTTAATTCTTTCATTCCTTCTTCGATAGAACCTTTAATTAAAATAGGGCAAATATCTTTTATTTGTGCTTTAAGCTTTTCGTTGATATCTGAGCGTGCTTGATAACAAGTAAATATATCAAAATGCTCTGCTTAATGCTAATATCAGAAAGTGGTTTTGATATTTCTTTCATATCATCAAAACTAAAAATATCTCTAGTGGTACCAAATGAAACGACCCCCGCATATCTCTGAGTCTCGTCACGATTCAACTACAATAACAAATAATTAGATAATATTTTTTTGTATTTGTTACCTCAAAAAACTGATAAGAATTTGATACCACACAATCAGGACCTTCCCTTAAAGCGATTGGTAGTTTTGTGTTATGTGCTTTCATAACTTTGTTAAACGCAAATTGTCCTGTTCTAACAACACTACCATTTTCAGAATCTTCTGCGACTCTTTTAGGTTCAGTAAAACATGATCTACATTAACACCTTGAAACAGAGTGATTGCGTTTCCTTCATTTTTTTCATTTCTTTCTTCAATATACGGACCAATAGCCTCGCAAGGAATTCGCATTCTTAAGTCTTCAATATAAGCATCACAAACCAGGTTCAAATCTTCTAAGCCACTTTCATAGCTCAGTTGATTTGATAGCATTGCATTGTAGACATCGACGTATTTATTTTGAATCTCCATGTCTGGCAAAGATAATTGCATTGCTTGAATATCTTCCCAATTAAAGTGAGGGGACTGATACAGAAATACACCTGCAGTATGAGCTAAAACCAGGTGTTAACGTAAAATACCCGTACTGTCAGCAGCCACTTGTGCAATGTGGTTATCACACAATGAAATTATCCAGTTTAAGTGTCATGCCTCAGATAGTCACACTGCAGAGAATGAAATGCTGCAATCCACAATGTGCAGCATAAGAAAGAATCATTGTGGCAGGTCAACTCATGTAATTTATCAATTCTTTATAATTCCCTGTATAAGATACAACGTTCTGGAAATAATTCTCCTGCTTTTGAATAACTTCTTTTCATTAAAGCTCGTTTTAGAACAGTTAAAACAGCATCAGATCAAAATCTCAACCTCATCAATCGAGGAAATCACCAGATATTTTTATCGTTACCACAAAACTTTAGTTAAGAAATGGCTTGATTATTTTTACGTCAGACACAAAAAGAAGTATCTGTATATCACCCTGAATTATCGTGACATTGTTAGACGGAACGGCCTTTTTGCCAGATTCTGGATCGTAAAACACTACAAGTGTCAGCATATGCCATGGCGTTTCAGAATGTCAGAACTTACCGATTTGAATTAGGCACATACTAAAACGGTACATCATAAAGTAACTGCATAAAATGGCTTGTACACAGGAAAAAGAGGTGTACTCATAGAGAGAAGACGGCAAAAACTCTATGACTTTTTAATTATGTGTATTAAAAGGAGCTGAATTTATGCAGGGAAAAACCTACAATCTAAGCTGTCTGCGCTGCACGGCAAGACTGCTTATTCTGGGTAACGGACCTACCTATATATGGAGATTACTTCATATCGACAGATGCTAAGTTAGCACTATAAGACATATTCTGGATAAAAATAACATCAAAAGCATAGACGGACTCAATGCTATGAGTGATGTTGAGCTTACCCACCTAATCTATCCGACTGCTGTGATAATTGCAGACAATGTTACATGTGAGATGGAAGTAATAATGCTGAGAAAAAACAAAACTAAGTTTCTCTATCCCAATTTTAAGATCCTGGCCTTAAAAAGACTTGAATGGCATTATCTGATAAGTGATTTGTTTAATACATATCAGGACACCTGTGACAAAAAGAAAGCCTTAAAGTGCGCCCTCGCTGTTTTAAAGTGATCTTTTGTATAAAGGCAGTAAATAAGGTCTTTTGTTTTTAAAGACATCTTTTTCCTGGGCTAAGAACACTTCAGCTGTAGCTAAACTGTCTACTAATGCGTTATGTGCTTCATAGGCAGGAAAGCCTCTTCTTTCTCTGATTGCAGATAATCTTACATCCTCAACAGATGCGTCATGATGAAGCTGTCTTTCTATTGCCATAGTATCTAGTGAGATAAAAGGCAGAGGATCTTTTTTTCTAAGACCTAAAGTACTTTTTATAAAGTTAGTTTCAATGTACATGCAGTGCATTAAGACTAAACCACCTGAGATCTTATCTAAAAGTTCAATCATCGCAGTGACTGGTTCTTTACCTTGCTCTAGCTGTTCTGGAGTTATATGGTTGATTACAGCAGAATCTTTCTTGATAAACTTAGAGTTATTCACATAGTAATGGAAAGAAGTCGTAAAATCGATAGCACCTTTTCTCAAACAGATACCTCCTATGGACAGAACATAGTCCTTATTAGGATCGATTCCTGTAGTTTCAAAGTCTATGGAGGTGAAATGGCACTCATCAATAAAGCTGTTGGCATTTGGTAGTTCTCTTTGATAAAAAGCCTTTAAATAGTCAGGGCAATTTTTAGAGTTTGCAAATTTTAAACAGCGTCTTCTATGAATCTCAATCGGTGTAAATCTAGAAAACAAGCTCATTTTTATAGAACACCTCTGCCTGAAGCAAATCTAAAAGAAGCAGCCTTTTGATGCTTTGCAATAATTCTAAAGGCATCTCTTAAGTGATTTCTTTCAAACTGAGATAACTCATCTGGGTTTAAGTTATTAGAAAGTTTCTCGTGGTGTTCCAATGCTCTTAACTGATGTCTGAATCTTACATGGTTTAAGAAAGTATAAGCTTCTTTTAACTCCTGATAATCATCTTCTTTGATAAGCTCTTCTTTAACCGCAGCTTTCATCCTCTCGTAAGTGTCGGTACTGTCTGATTTTGCTGCAATACCATAAACACGAGCAATCTCGATGATAAGGTTGATAGCTTGTTTCTTAATATTAAGATATGGTTTGTTGTCTCCATCTTTAGTTAGAACAAACTGTCTGAAGGTTCCTAATGGAGGAGCTACAGCTGTAGAGATGCTAATCAAGGTAGCTAAGAATCTGCTGTTATCATTAGCTTTTTCAATTAAGTGCTGTCTTAACTGTTTTACTAATGAAGTGTTACCGTACAGACATCTCATATCTAAGAATACAGAGCTGCATAAGATAGCATCCTCAGTGGTATTTAAAACCCAGTCACTGTAGTACTCTTTCCATTTATCTAAACTTGCAAGCCAGCGAGGGTTATTGGCCATGAAATGACCTTCACATAAGGTGTAACCACATTTATCAAGATTCTGATTTACGTAGTCTGCTAATTTAGCAAAGTATTCGTGCTCTTCATCTGTAAGATCACGTTTAGTGATAATGCAGTTATCCTGATCTGATAGGAATTGAACTTCAGAACGAGCTTGTGAGCCTGCTGCAACAAAGGCAAAGTCAACAGGAGCTGTTCCGAACTTTTCTTCAGCCATCTTTACAAAAGCTCTGCAGAATGTATCTGCAATATGGCTCATAACTTTCTGAATTGTATGAGGCTTAACATTAGTCTGTACAAGTGTCTGGAAGATTTCCTGTTTCTGACTAGATAACTCGATGATCCTCTCTTCTGAATGAGCTCTTGTAATTTCCTGACAGAGATAAACCGCCTGTAGCTGAGAATTCTGTAACAGACTTGTAGTTGATACAGTACCAAAGACCTTGCCGTCTTTTAGAACAGGCAGGTTTTTGATGTTGTACATTACCATGATCTCAAGAGCATCAAAGATGGTCTTATCAGAATCAATAGTCATGACATTAGAGGTCATAATGTTGGAGATGGGAGCATTGATATCCATACATTTTGCTACAGCCTTTAAGGTAATATCAGACTTAGTAACAATACCTAAAAGGTTATCTCCATCCATTACCATCGCAAGATCAGTATTATTCTTACCTAATTTAATTGCTGTATGGCAAATAGAGGTATCAGCAGTAACGATAGCCAAATCATGAGAACAAACTTTTTCAATACTCTTATTAGATGAACCTTTCTCGTCAGCTGTAACTTCATCAGCGTAGTTATGAGATGATGACAATCTAATCCACTCTTTAGCATTAAAGTATTCGCCAACTTCTTTATTCTTTTCAATCAAAAAATGCAGAACATTCTTTGGTAATACATAGAGCAGGGTATTTTCTAAGAAAACAACTTTATAGTCACTGTCGCCTTCTTTATCAATTTGGGTAAAACCAAAGGTGTCTCCGGCACTAAATTTAGCTCTAAGTGAGCCGTCTGACTTATTACGCTCTTCAACCACACCTGTACGGATCATAAACAGACCAATACCGGCTAGAGTTTCATTATTAAGCTCTTCACCTAGAGTATGGTAGGTGATCTGAATCTTGGTGGCGGTAGCATCTTTTTCAAGATCGTTTAATTGAGAAAAAGGGTAGGTATGTGAAATGAATTCGTATATGTTAGGAAGTAATGATTTATCCATGACTGACCTCATTATCCTGCGGTGTAAAATAAAACATCGCTTTTCATAAAGATGTAAATTGTTATGTTTTTTATAATATTTAAGTATATGAAAATTGTAATAAAGTTAATGAGACAGACTTTAAAATTTTGATAACAATCAAAAAAAAAGCTCCTCAATTTTTCATGAGGAGCCATTAAAAAACATTCAAAGATACTCTATTTACTAATCAATAAATGGATCTGAATCCCTTTGAGTGTCGATTGATTTTGTTGTAGCACTAGCTGTTCGCTGAGCAAAACCGCCAGCTCTATCTGCTTTCTCAAATGGCTTAGCATTATCGTCATTGCGTCCTGCAGGTACATTTGAGTAATCAACTGGTTCTACATTTGGCTCTGAGATACCTTCGATGCCTGATAAGGCAACGTCACGAAGACCGCCAGCCTTTGAAGAATGTTCTACAGAAATTGTATCTTCATTCTTTGATGATGGAACATTAGAGAAGTCTACGTTATAGTCTTCGCCCTGTCCCATCTCTTGTTCTGTATAAACTCTTTCTACAGGAGTGTAAGGTTTTACCTCAACAATCTTGCTCTTAGGAGCTACAGGCTTTGGTGGAGTGCTGATTCTTCTTGGCTTAGCTGGTGCAGTTGTCTGCTCTGCGTTAGCCTGAGTTTGAGCACTTTCTTTTGGCTGACGACGTGTACGTGGCTCTTTTACCTGACCTTCTTCAGTATTCTTTTTCTGACGAGTCTGTTTAGGAGCGCGCTGAGGCTTTGCGTTCTCACGCTCAGCTTCATTACGGGTATTACGTTCTGTTTTCTCAGCTCTTTCCTGTCTCTCTGGACGCTCAGTCTTAGCTGGACGAGGCTTGCGAGTAGGACGGTTCTTCTGACCTTCTGCACGAGGACCTCTAGTAGAGTTCTTTCTCTGACCCTGTCTGTTGTTCTTCTTTGTAGGCTCTTTCTTCTCATTTGCACCAAAGAGAGTACCAAAGAATGACTTTATTGAATCAATTAAAGAAGGCTCATTGTTCTTAGACTGTTTACGCTGAGGTTTCGTCTCTTTCTTAGGAGTAACCTTAGGAGTTGACATAGTTGAAGAGAGAATGTCTGCATTGATAGCAGGAGTATCGCTAGTATTCTGAGTGATACCCGCGTTCTCAACAACTTTCTTTAAGAAAGGATTCTCTAAGAAGTTTTCAGCCTTTTTACGGTTCTCTTTATCAAGATCGCGCAATACTTCTAAGCTATTGATGTTGCTTTCTTTGCTGGTTGGAGTCTGAATGCAACGGTTTACTGTATATTCCTGAGGCATATAAGTCTTCTCAGGAACGATAGTAATACGAGTCTTAGTTCTCTCTTCAATAGCAGCAAGTGCTGCACGCTTCTCATTTAGAATGAAGGTTGCAACTTCAACTGAAGCAATAGCAAATACGTCACCAGCGTTCTCTTTGTGTGCCTCCTCCTCGATCAATCTTAAGATTGATAAAGCAAGTGATGAGGTATCACGGCAAGTGCCTTGTCCGTTACACATTGGACATACGTGAGAGCTACTCTCCTCTAATGAAGGACGGAGTCTCTGTCTTGACATCTCTAACAGACCAAAACGTGATAATCTGCTGAACTGAATACGAGCTCTATCCTGACGAACAGCTTCACGCATTCTGTTTTCAATCTCACGCTGATTCTTTAATGGACTCATATCGATGAAGTCGATAACAACCAAGCCACCAACGTCACGTAATCTTAACTGACGAGCAATTTCTTCAGCAGCTTCGATATTAGTCTGAAGAGCAGTCTCTTCAATATCACCGCCACGAGTTGCCTTTGCTGAGTTAACATCGATAGAGGTTAAAGCTTCAGTAGGATCGATAACAATTGCACCTCCAGATGGAAGTCTTACTTCTCTCTTGTAGGCAGTATCGATTTGGCTTTCAATCTGGAATTTGCTGAATAAAGGAATATCACCATTGTAGAGGTGAACCTTTGAAGCAAACTCTGGACGAACTAACTCAATGTAGTGAAGGATCTGCTTGTAAGCATCAGTGCTGTCAACTAGGATTTCACCAATATCTGGACGTAAGTAATCACGAATTGCTCTTAGAGCAATATTTGACTCTTGGTGAATTAAGAAAGGAGCAGGACGAGTTGCAGCAGCCTGCTTAATCATGCCCCAAAGTTTAGTTAGAATTGATAAATCCCACTCTAGTTCTTCAGCACTTTTTCCAACACCTGCTGTACGAACGATAACGCCCATACCATCTGGTACAGTAAGACCTTTTAGAGCAGCCTTTAATTCAGTTCTATCCTCACCTTCAATACGGCGAGAAATACCGCCAGCACGAGGGTTATTTGGCATTAAAACTAAATAACTACCAGCTAAAGAAACAAAAGTTGTAAGAGCTGCACCCTTAAGACCACGCTCTTCTTTTTCGATCTGAACAATAACTTCCTGACCCTCTTTTAGAGCAGAACGTACTTGTGCATGATCGCTAAAGTTAGTGCCAGCAGGGTAATACTCTTTAGCAATTTCTTTTAATGGAAGAAAGCCGTGTCTTTCTACACCGTAGTCAACGAAAGCTGCTTCTAGACTTGGTTCGATACGAGTAATGGTACCTTTGTAGATGTTTGCTTTCTTATTTGCATGCTGTGGGGATTCAATGTCGAGATCATACAGCTTTTGACCGTCAACTAGAGCAACGCGAACCTCTTCAAGTTGGGTCGCATTAATAAGCATTCTCTTCACGAGAAAAATTCCTTTTTTAAGTTCTAACAGGCAATACAAGACTTGCGAGGGCTCTTAGCTTTTTTAGACAGAAACCGTCCAAGCCCCAGGTCTGAGAGAACAAGTTTTTATTACATTCTTAAACCAACGCGCCAATGCTTTCTTTAAAGAGGGGTTAATTTTAAGAACAACCGTAATCCTCAATCTTTATCCACTGCTTTTTACAGAATGCTACGCATTCACAGCAGTGACCGCAGGGCATCCCCTACAGATCTAAGATTAACTAAAATCGAGTAGAAACCATGAACAAAGGGGTTACCGTACCCGACTGACAATATTATGCCATAAATCGGATTAATATTTAATGAGCGGAGCTTTGATGAGAGGAAATATTTTTATATTTTTGAACTGCATCATGAGTACAAAATCTCAAGGAAGATAGCTTATTTAAAATGATTTTTTCTAAAAATTACCTTTTAGCCGCAATTTTGATTAAAATACCGCGAGTAAAACAGCATAAACAAGGTTAAGGCAATGTCTGAAAAGCAAGTAGTATCCCACTCAGTTACATATAGAACCGCAGATGAAAATGATGATGGTCAGAGACTAGATAATTATTTGGCTCGCATCTTAAAAGGGGTGCCTCGCAGCATGCTGTACAGAATCTTGCGTCGCGGTGAGGTTAGAGTTAACAAAGGAAGAGTAACTCCTTCTTATAAGTTAAAGAAAGGAGATACCATTAGAATTCCTCCTGTAAAAGTGACCGAAGGCCCTGTTACTATTCCATCTTCAAATTTACATCTAGTGCAGGATTTAAAAAATCGCATTCTTTTTGAGAATGATGATTTATTGGTTGTAAATAAGCCTGCAGGCCTTGCGGCTCATGGTGGTAGTGGCATTGAATTTGGCTTAATTGAGGCACTACGAGCTCTAAAGCCTGAACAAAGATTTTTAGAATTAGCCCATCGTCTTGATAAAGAAACCTCTGGATGTCTGATTGTCGCTAAAAGAAGATCTGCTTTAAGAAATTTACATGAGCAGTTCAGACAGAGAATTGTTAAAAAAAGATATTTAACTTTAGTGCCGGGTAAATGGGACAGAAGAGTCCATTTAGTTGATGCTCCATTAGTTAGAAACGAATTAAGATCAGGAGAGAGAATGGTTGAGGTAAGCTTTAAGAACGGAGCTCCATCCTCAACAGGCTTTGACGTAGTTGAGTTTTTAAATGGTGCATCTTTAGTAGCTGCTATGCCTCATACAGGTCGTACCCACCAAATTAGAGTTCATACTGCCTATGTAAAGCATCCTGTAGGCGGGGATGAAAAGTACGGTGATAAGGAATTTAATGCCCATTTAAAAGAAATTGGTCTAAAGAGAATGTTCCTGCATGCTTTTAGAATTACTTTCTTAAATCCAGCTGATAACCATGTTCTAAAAGTTGAAGCTCCTCTGCCTGATGAACTTGAAGCAGCTGTAGAAGCTTTACGTATTAAGAAAGATGACAATAAGGACTAATAACGATGTCAGATAATTCTCGCTATGCTCATATTGAAGGAAGACGCGACATCGTTTTTGATGTTAATGCAAAGAGTATTCTTGGAAAGATTGATGCTGTTGTCTTTGATCTTGATGGAACCTTAACCGATAGCATAGGACAGATCTTAAGCTGTACTCATACAACTTTTGAATATCTTTCTCTTCCTCAGCCTGACGATAAAGCTATTATGAGTACTATCGGTCTTGAGTTAGGTGAAGCTTTAACAAGCTTACTGCCAGAGGATAAAAAGCACTTAGGACCTAGCGTTACAAAAGATTACCGAGAGATCTTCAAATCAAGACGTGATTTACAGTTAGATACTCTATTTTTAGGAATAGAGCCTCTTATGAAAAAGTTAAGAGAACTTGATATCAAGATAGGTTATGCCTCCGGTCGTTCTATGCAGGGCATAGAAAGGACTATGAATGCAACTTTCTTAGGAAAATATTGTGATGGCATCTGTGCTGGCTCTGAAGTGCCATCAAAACCTGATCCTACAATGATGCATATCTTATGTAAAAGACTGAAGGTTGAAGAATCAAGAGTCTTAGGTGTAGGTGACTCTGGTCTTGATATTAAGATGTATCAAAATGCCGGTTGTTTCTCTTTAGGTGTACAGACAGGTGTTTGGAGTGGTGATGCTCTTACGAAATTAAAACCAAACATTCTACTTAAGGGAGTTGGTGACTTAACAGCTTACTTCAATTAGCGTAAACTCCTACAAAAACAAAAAGGCAGATCTTTTAGATCTGCTTTTTTACATGTTATTCAACTAATTACATAAAATATCGTTAACAGCACCATGAGCGCTTATAAAGAAAGGAAGTCTGTTTACTGTTCTATCAGCAATTGCAAGAAGATTAACTTTGCAGTCTTTATTTACTTTTGCCATCTGAGCTTTTGTATAGTAAACACTGTCAATTGGAGCAAAATCGAAAATTAAAGCTCTGCTGTCTGTGGTATAGAACAGCTCCCCTCGATAGTTCTTTGAGACCATTTCAAGTGGAACTTGAGAGATCACAAGAGGAAAAGAAACTAACTCTGAGATAAGCTGACTTAAATTCTTATTATCAGCCAAAGTTGAGAACTGTTTGAAGGTAAGATAGATACCTGCATAGGTAGCATGCTTAGCATTATCGTCAAAGGTAATGTTAGAACTTGCGTTTTGTGAATAGTTCTCTGCAGTAATAACACCTAACATAGGTTCTGCGATGGTGCCAGACAAACCTTTTGATCCTGTATCAAAGATTGCGGCTGTTGCCTGGTACTTACCTTTTCTTGCAACATCATTTGCAATTATGTTTTTTAAGCTACTGTCGTAAACTTCTCCTTTACCTAAAATTACCTCATATAAAGCAAAGTGTTTTGTAGCAACTTTTTCAGTAAGAGTGTAAGCATTAGCAGCAAAACTAAAGCTTGCTCCTAAGAGTACAGAGGTAGTAATGCAGATTTTTAAGAGAGCCTTTGAAAACATAATGCACCCAAAATTCGATAAATACATAACACTAGTGTATACTTTTGTGTTCAATATACATAGTTTGTATCGAAACTTGTATCGCAAAATTTGAAAATAAAGGTCAGGAGATACGAATATATGACAGATTTGTCATTTACAGAAAATGTTAATTTTGACAAGCTAGCTTCTCAAGAGTCTAGTTACAGTACCAAAATTGATCCTGAGAACCTGAAAAGACTACAGGGCGCCTGTGTAAGAGTAAATGGTCCTGTTCAGGCAGACTTCAAATTCTATGTTGATATGCAGGGGTTAAGAACCATTGAAGGAACCATTAAGGCAAATGTAACTTTCATCTGCCAAAGATGCCAAAAAGAATTTGATAAAGATTTAGAAAGTTCTTTCCTCTCAACCTGTGATGAGCAGAAAGCTAAGAGCTTAAAGATTGATGAAAAGTTGGATATCGTTGAACTTAACGAGGATGGCTCCTTTAATCTTTTAAACTTTTTAGAAGATTGTCTGTTACTTGAAATACCATACATTACTTCTCATGATGAAGGTGATGAAAATTGTGTATCTCAGGATAGTGATTGGTCTTTTGGTAAAATTGAAAAAAGCGATGATGATAACCCATTTGCAAAGTTAGCATCACTAAAAGATCAATTAAAAGGAAATTAATAAGGTCAATTAATAGGATCTTATTAATTAGTTGATTGCATTACGGATTGCGGTATAGCTTGAACATGGCTATTAATGTTTTGAATGTTCAATTTTTGCTTGAAATGGTAAATCATTATCAGTATAATACCGCGATTAGTGCCACAGACTGTGGCTGCAGTTGGTTAATAAATAAAGTTAGCGGGGTTATTGATCTCCGCAAAAGTAGTAATATTTAGGAGACAAAAACATGGCTGTTCAGCAGACCCATAAGTCCCGTTCACGTCGTGACATGCGTCGTTCACACGATGCTTTATCAGCATTAGCATTATCAGTAGATAAGACTTCAGAAGAAGTTCATATTCGTCACAATGTTACCGAGGGCGGTTACTATCGTGGTGAGAAGTTAAATCTTACCCCAGCAAATCCTTTAATGTCTAAGAAAGAGTTCTTAGCATCAAAGAAATAATTTGTGAGAACAAATAATTCTTTTTAAGTATTTTATGGAGAAGGGCGTCGAGACTAAGTCTCGCTACGCCCTTTTTAAATTGTGCAGGATCAGAATTTAGTAACTGTAGCTTTAGATGGAACCGGTGGTGATAACGTTGATGCTAGAAGCGTTGCAAGTGCCGTTCGTTTCGCTTTAGTTTTGAATCCTAGCTTAAGAGTTTTGGTCTATGGTGGACAAAAACTTAAGCAAGCTTTGTCTCAAGAAAAAATCGATGCTAAGCGTTATGATTTTTTTTCAGCGCCAGAATGTATTCCTCAAGATGAAGACCCTCGCAAGGTTTTAGAAGGTTATTACAATTCTGCAATGCGTAAAGCTATTGAAGCTGTACGTGACAAGAAAGCTGATGTTGTTGTTTCTAGTGGCGGCACAGGTCCTTTGGTAGCCTTATCAAGACATATTCTGGGAACTGTAGAAAACATGAGACCTGCTTTATGCGCTAGAATTCCAGCTGGTCCTGAGAAGTATTCTTTGATGTTAGACTTAGGCGCTAATGCCCAAAGTAAGAGTAAAGATCTTCTGTCTTTTGCGCTATTAGGCAATGCTGCATATAAAGTTATGTATTCTGAGGAACATCCTCGAGTATGTGTGCTAAATGTAGGATCTGAGCGTAATAAAGGTAACCCTTTAGTAAAAGAGGGACGTGACCTTATAGAACAGGTAAAACGCATCAACTGTTGCGGTTTTGTTGAAGCAGACAAACTCTTTACAGATGAAGCAGATGTAATCGTAACTGATGGCTTTACCGGAAATGTTGCACTAAAGGCAGCTGAAGGTGTAGCTTCTGCATTCTTGAATGCATCTGGCATCAAAAAATTCTTTTCAAAGCTGGCAAGACCTGATTGGCTAGTTCCTTGGCAGTACAACGGTTCTCTACTATTAGGTGTAGATGGTTTAGTTGTTAAGAGCCATGCTAGTGCAGGTAAAGAAGCTGTAGCTGTGGCTCTGGCAGGTACAGTCAAACTTGCAAGGCTTAATCTTATTGATTCTATCAAGGAAGAGCTGAAAAAATCCGTCTAGTTCATGGAAATTTAGCCTCATCTTGTATAAAATAGACAAATTGTTTAATTGCATTATTTGGAGAATTCATTGTTTACCAGAATTCTTGGAACAGGCAGTTACTTGCCAGAACAGATACGTACCAACGCTGATTTAGAGCGTATGGTAGACACATCAAACGAGTGGATTTTAGAACGTACAGGTATTAGTGAGAGAAGAATCGCTGCTCCTGACGAAACTGCTGCATCTATGGGCGCAATCGCTGCTCGTAAAGCATTAGAAGCAGCTAATACAGATCCTAGCGAGATTGATTTAGTTATCTGTGCTACAACCTCATCACAGAATGCTTTCCCTTCAACAGCTTGTGAAATTTCTGGATTAATAGGAATTTCAGATTGTCCTGCTTTTGATCTTGCAGCAGCTTGTTCAGGCTTTAGCTATGGCTATGCCTTAGCTCATTCTATGATTATGTCAGGTCAGGCTAAGAAAGTTCTTGTTGTTGCTGCTGACTTAATGTCTAGAGCATGTGATCCAAATGACAGAACTACTATTGTTCTATTTGGTGACGGTGCAGCTGCTTGTGTATTAGGCCAATCAGAGACAGAAGGCACCATTGCTGTTCATATGTCAGCAGATGCTAAGTATGGTCCATTACTTTCTTTAGCATATCCAAAGCGTGGTGAAGACACATCAAACAGTTCATGGTTATACATGAAAGGTAATGATGTATTCAAACATGCAGTTACAGTTTTAGCATCTCTTGTGACCAAAACTTTAGAGAAAGGTAACATGAGTGCTGAAGATCTTGATTTCTTAGTACCTCATCAGGCTAACTTGAGAATTATTGCAGCTACTGCAAGAAAGTTAAAGATGGATATGTCTCAAGTTATCGTTACTCTAGATAAACAGGGTAATACCTCAGCTCCTTCTGTAGGCTTAGCTTTAGATGAAGGTATCCGTTCAGGCAGAATTAAGCGTGGCGATGTTCTGTTACTAGAGTCTTTTGGTGGTGGTTTTACCTGGGGCTCTGCTCTTATCCGCTACTAATCTTTTCAATCAAAAGCGCAGTGAAATCTACTGTGCTTTTTTTAGGAGATAAATATGAAAAAATATGCAGCTGTATTTCCTGGTCAGGGATCCCAGAGTGTAGGTATGTTTGCTGATTTCATGGACAATGAAATTGTTGCAAAAACTTATGCTGAGGCTAATGAAGCATTAGGCTATGATTTGAAGAACATCACTTTAAATGGCCCTGAGGCTGAGTTGAATAAGACTGAAGTAACTCAACCTGCTATTTTAACTGCATCTGTTGCAGCATTTAGAGTTTTAATGTCAAAGGCTGAAAAACCAGCAGCTTTAGCTGGTCACTCATTAGGCGAGTACAGTGCATTAGTTGCAGCTGGTGCTATTGATTTTAAAGATGCTGTTAAGTTAGTGAGACTGCGTGGTCAAGCAATGCAGGAAGCTGTTCCTGCTGGCGTTGGCGCTATGGCTGCAATTTTAGGTTTAGAAGATCAAGTTATCATTGATACTTGTAAGAAAGTATCTGATGATAAATTCAAAGTTTGGGCAGCGAATTTCAATACTCCAGGTCAGGTTGTAATTTCAGGTAATAAAGAAGCTGTTGATAAGGCTTGTGCTGAATTTACAACTTTAGGTGCAAAAAGAGTTGTACCTTTAGCAGTATCTGCTCCATCTCACTGTCCTCTAATGCAGCCAGCTGCTGACAGATTAGAAGCAGCTTTAAAAGAGATCAATGTAAAAGATGCACAGATCCCTGTATATGCAAATGCATATGCAAAGCCTGTTGTAAAAGCATCTGACATCATCGATGCTCTAGTAAAACAGTTAACTCAGCCAGTACGTTGGGTTGAGACTGTACAGGCTTTAAAGGCAGATGGTGTTGAGGCTTTAGTTGAAGTTGGTCCTAATAAAGTTTTAAGCGGTCTTGCTCGTAGAATCGACAGATCTCTAGGTACAGCTAATGTATGCAACGAAGCTACTTTAGCAAAAGCATTAGAAGAATTAGCTTAAAGGTAAGAAGACATGTTTAATTTAGATTTTAAAGGCAAAGTTGTTTTCGTAACTGGTGCTAGCCGTGGTATCGGTAAAGCTATTGCTCAGAATTTTGAGCAGTTAGGTGCAACAGTATACGGTACAGCAACCTCTGAAAATGGTGCACAGGGTATTACTGAGTACTTAAATGGTCACGGTAAAGGTTTTGTAATGAACTCATTAGATAAGCAGTCTGTTGAAGATTGCTTCAATGCTGTTGTTGCAGAAGCTGGTACTTGCCCAGATGTTTTAATTAACAATGCTGGTATTACCAGAGATGGTCTTTTCATGAGAATGAAGGACAATGACTGGAATGATGTTTTACAGTGCAACTTATTCGCTTGCGTACAGTTATCTAAGTTATGTGTAACTCCTATGATGAAAAAGCGTGCAGGTAGAATTATCAACATCGCTTCAATCGTAGGCCAGGATGGTAATGCAGGTCAGTGTAACTATTCAGCAGCTAAGGCCGGTTTAATCGGTTTTAGCAAATCATTAGCTAAAGAAGTTGGTTCTCGTGGAATTACTGTAAACTGTATTGCTCCAGGTTTTGTTGCAACAGATATGACTGCTGCATTAAATGAAGAGCAGTTAAAGGCTTGGACAAACACCATTCCTTTAAAGAGAGCAGCAACAGCTGATGATATTGCAGCTTCAGCAGTTTTCTTAGCTTCAGATATGGCATCATACATCACTGGTTCTACTATTGATGTAAATGGCGGTTTACACTGCAACTAATTTTTGGTGACCATAATTGGGTATCAGTTATGGTCATATTTACTAAATTTTGTGCTAATAATGTGATCTGTCACTTTTTATTGTAAATATAAGCATAATTTACTACCAAAACTGAAAGAAAACATATATAATTAGCACAAGTTTGTTTGGGACCTAGCATTGGGCAGGCCCTTTTAATTTGAATAGGACAGTATCTGCATTTTGCAGTCTGATCAAGGAAAGAAATGAGCAACAGCAATATTGAAGAGCGCGTAAAGAAGATTATCGTAGACATGTTAGGCGTTAAGCCTGAAGATGTTGTACCTGAGGCATCTTTCGTAGATGATTTAGGCGCTGACTCACTGGACACTGTAGAGCTAGTTATGGCTTTAGAGGAAGAGTTTGGTACTGATATTCCTGATGAGGAAGCAGAGAAGATCAATACTGTTCAGGCTGCTATTGATTACATTACCAATCACAAGGAATAATAACTTTTAGTTATTATCCATCAATAGGGATGGGGATCCCATCTTCTGTTATTTATTAAATAGACTGGAGATGAATTTCATCTCCATTCTTTTTTCAAATACATTTACGGAGATCCAACGGTGCAATTACGTAGGGTTGTAGTTACCGGTATGGGCATGCTAAGCCCAGTAGGCGGTACACTTGAAGAATCATGGAAGAACCTATTAGCTGGTAAAAGCGGTATCGGCGCTATAGATCACTTTGATACTTCAGATTTCACAGTTAAAATCGCTGGTCTTGTTAAAGATTTTAATGCTGAACAGTGGGGCATTGCTCGTAAAGATGAGCGTAAGATGGATTTATTCATCCAGTACGGCATCGCTGCAGGTATCATGGCTATCAATGATTCTGGTCTAGAAATCAATGATCAGAACCGCGATAGAATCGGAACCATGATTGGTTCTGGTATTGGAGGCTTGACCTTAATTGAGAAAAATATCAATGGTCTTGCTGCTCGTGGTCCACACGGTATCAGCCCATTCTTCGTACCATCAACCATTATTAACATGGTTTCAGGTCAGCTATCTATCATGAAAGGCCTTCGTGGTCCTAACTTATCAACTGTAACAGCTTGTGCTACTGGTACTCATGCTATTGGTTTATCAGCTCGCTTAGTTGCTTACGGTGATGCTGATGTAATGATTTGTGGTGGTGCTGAAAAGGCTTCTACACCTATGGGTATCGGCGGTTTCGCTGCTATGAAGGCTCTATCACATCGTAACGATGATCCTGAGCACGCATCTCGTCCTTGGGATAAGGATCGTGATGGATTCGTATTAGGCGACGGTTCAGGTGTATTAGTCCTTGAAGAGTACGAGCACGCAAAGGCACGTGGTGCTAAGATTTACGCTGAATTAGTTGGCTTTGGTATGTCAGGTGATGCTTATCATATGACTGCAACTCCTTCAGAAGGTGAAGGTGCAGCTCGTTCAATGGTACACGCATTGAAGGATGCTGGTGTAAAACCAGAGCAGGTTAATTATATCAACGCTCATGGTACTTCAACTTCAGTCGGTGACTTATCAGAGTTACGTGCTGTTAAGAGTATCTTTGGTGATGCACCTAAGAACTGCTGCATGAGCTCAACAAAGTCAATGACCGGTCACTTATTAGGTGCTGCTGGTGCTATTGAGGCTGTTATTACCGTTATGTCAATTAAGGATCAGATTTGTCCTCCTACTATCAATCTTCAGAATCCTGAGGATGAAGTTGGTGATTTTAATCTTGTTCCTGGTACAGCTCAGAAACATGATATTGAGTACGCTATGTCAAATAACTTCGGTTTCGGTGGCACAAACGGCTCATTGCTATTCAAGCGTGTTGATGATTAAACTTTAGTCTGTTATACCGCTTTTAATCCCGTCTTTATGACGGGATTATCATTTCAATCACTCCCTTTATCTGTTCTCCTCTTACGATCCCAAAATATCTGCTGTCATAAGAATTCTCTTTTGTTGATGCTACGATAAATTCATTGTTATCAAGATATCTATACATGCTATATTCAGGCATCTTGCGCTCTAACAAGTCATAAGTTGAAGGTCTAGTGTTTGAAAGTAACTTTCCATTAACCTCAATACCATCTTTGCTTATCTTTACAAGATCACCTTGCGCAGCAACAACTTTCTTTCCTATGGGAGCTGATTGAAAAGAGCAATTACCTGTTGTTGTGTATCGTCTTTCTACACTGACTTTGGCAAGCTCATCTTCAAGGCAAAACAAGATGTAATCTTCTTTTTGAGGATATTTGTCTACTCTTTTATATACACCATAGGGTATAGATGAAGAAATATTTATCCACAGATTGAGAATACTTGGTAACAAGGTGAATACGTATATAGACAGCACAGATATGAATAAGATTTTTAGTAATTTTGCTGTCTTATGTTTCTGGCGTTTTTTTAGGTTAGATTTGTAGTGTTTAATTCTCATATTACCTCCAGAATTCATTCTAAGGTAACAAAACTTACATGAGCTTAATTTACTGACAATAAGTGCAATTTACAGGAATAATTTTAAGAAAAGTGTAACAAATCGTGATTTTTAATTTTCTACTGCACATATTTCATTGCAGTAGATGTAATTAGATTTAGTCACCAGAGGATAGAGACTCGATAGCATCCTGAGTATATTGTTTAATCTTAATAGCTTTCTCACCGATTACTTTAATGAGTTCTATGTAGATTAGATCAATGATAAAAAAGACACTTAATCTTGAGTCTGCATAGCCATGAGCCAGATCATAATCATGTACAGCATGTAAAACTGTAATATCAGTAAAGGTGTAAAGAGGTGAGGCTGTCTCTGCGGTAATCGCACAAATCATAGCGCCTTTTTTAGCACAGATTGATGCTGACTTTACCAGTTCACCTGTTTTACCAGAATTAGATATGTAGATTACCAAATCCTGGCTGTTGGTCATTACAGAGTGGGTCATGATTTCATGAGAATCAGTATAGCAACGAGCATCTACTCCGATACGGGCAAACTTTCTGGCTGCGTCTCGAGCCAAAAAGCCTGAACTTCCAATACCAAAGAAGAACACATGTCGAGCTGATACCATCTCTTTTGCAAGCTTGGTAACTGACTCATAACCAATCTCAACTGCGGTTTGAGACAAAAGAGTCTGGTTTAGCTGTAATAGTTTCTGTGCAGTAGTTTCACAACTTTCTTTCAAGTTGATAGCAGATCTTTTACCTTTGTTATCGCTATCTTGAGCTCCAAGATCCTGGGCAAGGGAAATCTTAAAATCTTTTAAAGTCTCAAAGCCAAACTTTCTTGCAAATCTGGTTACAGTAGCATGGCTGATGTCACAATCAGCAGAAATCTCTGAAATTGATGAGGAACACGCTTTAAGACCGTTAGATAAAAAGTAGTGAATGAGTTTGTTATCAGATTTGGATGCTTTAATCTGGGGGTTACTTAGTTTCTTTAGAATGCTCACGGTCTTGTCCTAACTTTTAGAATTTTCTTGTAAGGTTTAGCACATAATTAAGTATTGAAAATTATTTTACACTTCTAGATTTTAAAATGTAAATTTTTTTGAAAATATTTAAAAATATATCAGAAAAATGTCGAATTTTCTCAAAAAGTTTCTTTTTACAACACATTTTGATACATGTTATGACAATATTTTTCTTTTTGTAAAATAAAGAATACATTCCTTTATTAAATAGGCATTTATAAGTACAATGAGGCAACTTTATGAGGAATAAAAAGTGAATCCAATCTTTATAGTTTTGCCAATTTTAACCATTCTTACTTATTCATTAGGTCTAACTTTAAAGTCTGATGACTTTAAAATGTTATTAAAAAAGCCTCTACCAATGGCGGTAGGTCTTACAGGACAGCTAGTAGTTCTTCCAGTAATTGCAATATTAATTGCATATTTTATGCAGCTAGACACAGTCTTCTTTATAGGTTTAGTCTTAATTGCCTGTTGTCCTGGCGGTTCATCATCAAATATCTTTTCTTATATTGCTAAAGGTGATGTTGCTTTATCTGTATCCATGACAGCTGTAAGCTCAATTGTTACTTTGGTAAGCCTGCCGATTATCATGTCTGCATGTGTATCCATCTTGAACACAAGTGGGGTAGAGTCCGAATTCGGAGCAGTGCAGTTGCCTGTAGGTAAGCTTCTGCTTCAAAATGTAGTTTTGATGTTAATTCCTATTATCTTAGGCGTACTTACACAACGCTATTTTAAGAATGCAGCTAATAGGATCTCTAAAGTTCTTTCAAAATTTGCTTTCCCTTGTTTAATTCTTTTGGCCTCAATCTTCTTTATCAAGCATTATCAGAATATTGCTAATCATATAGATAAGTTAGGTTTAAGCGTGCTGTTGTTAGTTGTTTTTGCAGTGATTGCTGCATCTTTACTTTCAAGACTATGTCATCAGTCATCAAAGACAAGACGCACTATTGTCATTGAAGTTGCAATGCAAAATGCTGCTCAGGCAATAGCAATAGCTTCAAGCCCATTTGTCTTTAACTCAGAAATCATGACAATTCCTCCAATCCTGTATGCTTTAGTCATGAATTTAGTGTTACTAGTTTATGTAGGAGCAATCCTGCATCAGGAAAATAATTCATCATTAGTGACCGCTAAATCTGAATAGCAGGATATAAAAGTCTTACTACACTCTTCTTAAAGCACAGTGGAGAATTATCAGCTGTGCTTTTAATCTCTTTCACCACAAAAATTTCATTACTTTTTAAATACTTCTAAAAAAATTAAACTAAGTCATTTTTTATTGACCTTTAAAAAATAATTCTGTATAGTGCATTTTTATTTAAATGGTTAGTCACTGCTAACAAAGATTAGTAAAGGCTAACTGTAATTATATATAGCTAATTTAATTTTTATTTTAAATCAAAGAGTTTTATCTAGACGACTATGAGCTTCTCCAAGATAATTGAATTTCCATTTGAGCATTATGTAAAAAAGCATACCTCACCTACAGGTGAAGTTGATTTCTCTGAGCTTATTGAAGAGTTTAAAAAGATGGGCAAAATGCTCATGCCCAAAATAGGAGGAGCTCCTAAGATGCCTATGGAAAAAATGATGGAGCAAATGGCTAAAGCTAAGAGCTCAGAATTAGATTATAGAGCCAGGATAAGCTCTGATCCTTTAGAAAATGCTTTTGGTGAAAAGAGCATGTCTCACAACAGCTCTAATGTTAAGGTAGTTCCACCTCCATTTGTTCCGTATGCAATCGATATTCTGTCAAATGTAAAAAGAACAACTAAAAGCGCTATATATATTAACGTTCCATTTTGTCAGACTCGTTGCTCATTTTGCATGTTTTATATCTCTCCTTACAAGAAAGAAGAATCAAAGCGTTATACAGACGCTCTGATTAAAGAAATGCGCATGTGGGAGAAGTCAAAATCTGTAGGAACCTCTCCTATTCATGCTGTGTATATGGGTGGTGGTACTCCAACAGCATTAGAGGCAGAGGATTTACACCGCATTATTAAAACCTGTAATGAGATTTTCCCTTTAGCTAATGATTGTGAATTTACTGTTGAAGGTCGTCTTTCATATTTTACTGACGACAAGATTGAATCCTGTCTTGAGGCTGGAGCTAACCGTTTTTCTCTGGGAATTCAGTCATTTGATACAGAAGTTCGCAGAAGAATGGGCAGATTAAGCTCAAAAGATGATCTTATACGCGGTCTTGAGCATCTTTGCTCTTATGACGCAGCTGCTGTCATTATTGACCTTATCTTTGGTTTACCTGGTCAGAATGATGAAAACTGGGATGAGGACCTAAAGATAGTCTCGTCATTACCAATTGATGGTGTGGATCTTTATCAGCTCATCATGCTCGAAGGTTCTCCTTTAGAAAAATTAGTAAAAGCAGGTAAGATGCCTGAAGCTCCAACTAAAGAGCAGAGAGCCAGAATGTACAAACGTGGTTTTGAGTTCCTTTTAGATAACCATTTTAGAGATCTTAGTGTTTCTCATTTTGGAAAGACTTTTAGAGAAAGAAATCTTTATAACGTCTTGGCTAAATCAGATGCTGATACCTTAGCTTTCGGACCTGGTGCCGGCGGCAAAGTCCAGGGTATCAGCTTTATGAATGTAAGAAGCTATGAAAAATGGCTTGAAAAGATAGATGAAGGTAAAAAGAGCGCTTTGATGATGTTCGTACCTGAGAAGAACTGGCGCTTGTATAAAAAGCTAGGTGAACAGGTAGAGCTAGGTTTTATCAATTTCGATTACTTTGAAAAAAACTTTAACGTCAAGTTAAAAGACAGCTTAAAAGAGGTGCTCTCTCAATGGCAGCAGGCAGGTTTATTGTTAGATAAAGGTAAGTTTGCTGATCTTACTTTGGCAGGTCGCTTCTACGCTGTGACTATGGTGCAACTTTTAATTAACTATCTGCAGCATCGTGTGTTTGTACCAAATGCTCAATAAATAATTTTCACAAAACAGGCAGGAGCGATCCTGCTTAACTACAAAACATCCAACTAAAAACAAGGAATAATCATTATGAGAAAAACTAAACTTGCTTTAGCTTGCACTCTAATTTTGACATCTGCTCTATCAACAGCCTATGCCGAGGAGGTAAAGACCAAAGGTATTGAAGTTACCGCAACCAGAGTTGAGCGAGACTTATTACAGGTACCTGTAAGTGTAAGCGTAGTGTCAGAAAAACAGATTAAAAAATCTGGTGCCAGCACCATCGGTGATCTTTTAAAAGATGTACCAGGTGTTGAGGTAAATAATGATGGTTCTCAGGGGTTAAAGCGTATTGGTATACGTGGTGAAGATGCATACAGAACCTTAGTTTTAGTTGATGGTCAAAAGATTTCAGAGCATAAGTCCATGTCTGGTACTCCTATACTTATTGATCCTGCTTCAGTTGAGAGAATTGAGGTTATTAAAGGTCCTAATTCTGTTTTATACGGTTCTGATGCAATTGGTGGTGTAGTCAACATCATTACTAAAAAGAACGCGGATAAGCCTTTTACTGCTGATATTGCAGCAGGTTATGACGGTTCAGGCGATGCATGGCGTGAAAGTGCCGGTGTTTCAGGTAAGGTTTCAGGTGTAGGTTACAGATTTGGCGCTGCTAATGTAGAAGCAGGTAATTTGCGTGTGCCTCATAAAGTAATTGAAGGCACTTCATATCGTCAAAAGAGCTTTGATGGTCTGTTATCTTACGATTTTTCTGACAAGGTAACCTTAGGTGTAAATGGAGAGTATTTTGATTCAGACATTAACTCTACTACAGAGGACACCGGAAGCTATGATGACTTTGGTGTAGAGATCCCTGTATGGAAGCGCAGCAAAGTAAACATGTTTGCTGAACTTAAAAATTTAACTGATACTTTAGCAAGAGTAAGAGTTGACGCTTATCACCAGGTAAATCAAAAGATCATGGTAAACAGAATTAAGCAGTCAGAGAGCAGTTCTTCAACTACAGTTAAAACAACTCCAATAGGCAGTATTACTACTCAAAAAGATATTCTAACCTCAATGTCTGTTAACTCTGGCGCCAAAAACACTATCTTAACTAATGCAGCAACTGCTCAGACTGAGTGGACTTTAGGTGACTCAAACTACTTGATTGCAGGTGCCGGTGTTGAGAATGACAGTTTTACCTCAGAGACTACTACCAAAGGTCATATGGATATGACTGTTGATGTAAAAATGTCAGGTATGGTAAATCAGAATGTCCATCAGAATGTATCACAGGATGTTGTAAATAACAGAGGTATTTTATCAGGTGGTCAGAAGACCATTTACGGCTTCTTATCAAATGAAACACAGTTACCATTTGATTTAATTGCAAACTATGGTCTGCGCTATACCAAGGTAAAATCAAATGCTGATACCAACCTTAAAGTAAACAACTTAAATGGTCTTATTACCTCATCAGATACAGGTGACTCAACAAACAACCGCACCGTATTTAACGCAGGTTTAGTCTGGAATGGTCTTGAAGACACAGCTGTAAGATTCAACTTCGGTCAGGGCTTTAGAGCTCCTATTTTACAGGAGAGATATTTCTCAACCTCAATGGGAGGCGCTACTGTTTACGGTAATCCTGATCTTAAAGCTGAGACCTCAAACAGCTATGAATTAGGTATCCGTCATGTTTCAGATAAATTCTTTGCTGATGTAAGTGCTTTCTTAACTAAATCAAAGAACTTTATTGCAACAAAAGAGACTGTTTCAAATCTCCAGGCATTACGTCAGTACTACAACGTAGCAAGTGCTAAGACCTTTGGCTTAGAGACTGTACTTTCATACGATTTTGACTCTGGAATCACTCCATATACAAGCATTACCTATATGCGTCGTCGCTTTGACAATGACAGCTCTATCTTAGGTTCTACCTATGACACCAATACTCCAAAACTTATCGCAAGATTAGGCTTACGTTATGAGCATGACTTTGGTAACTGGACTTTAAATACCGATGCTTATGCACGCTCTCAGAGTGCCAGAAACTATACTAAGGTAGTAGAAGACGCGGTTGCAACTACTCATCAGGGTGGTTTTACCACAGGCAACTTTGAAGTATCAGGAAGCTTTGGTGAAAAGCGTCAATATGTAGTAACCGCAGGCTGGCTGAACATTTTCAACAAGCGTTACTACACCACCGATGCAATTGCAGAGCCAGGTTCTCACGGCTTTGTAACTGTATCAGCAAAGTTCTAATAAAAGTGAGTAAAAAGTAGAAGCAGAAATTCTGCTTCTGCTTTAAGCAAATAATTATGAAAAAAAGATACTTTAACTGTAGAGAATTAGTAGTAATTGGTGTTTTTGCAGCTTCTGTAAAAGTAGTGACCATGTTAATTGCGCTGGCAGGTGGCGGTCTAAATCCTGTTTCGCTTATCCTAAAGAATCTGGTTTTTACAACACTTATGGTTCTTCTTTTGTACAAAGTAAGAAAAACAGGTGCTTTAACTTTGTTTTCATTAGTAAGTGCACTCATAAGTTTTGTACTTCTAGGCGGAGGTATTACCTCAATTCCTTCTAGTCTGCTCTCAGCCATGCTCACAGAGTTATGTGTAATTTTTACTGGTGGCTGCAAGCGCAGTTATGCCCCTGTAGTAGGTGCGTTTTTCTATGATCTCATATCCAAAACGGCTTCACTGTGTGTCAGCTACATTATGGTCCGTGAAACACCAGGCGTAATTTTTATGGTCGTAGGAATTGTCGCTATTGGCTATATAGGTTCACTTTTAGGTTTAGGTACAGGTGTGTACTGTGCAAGAGAATTAAAACATGCTGGCATCATTAACCGTTAACAACTCAGTTTTATATAAATATAACGTCAAAAGCAAAATGCTTTTGTCTGTAATCTTATCAATCTGCGCTTTGTTCATGACAAAGTTTGAGCCACTGTTCCTAATGTTTGTGGTGACATTGGGGTATGCACTGTTGATGCAGCGTTACAGGATCTTATTTGTAAGTTATATGTTCATGACTGTGGTCATGATAATTTCGATGACTTGTGTCAACGTCATTGCCATCTATCTTCCCATGGTAAAAGACAGTGCAGATTTTACAAAGTTAGCTGTTCCTTTTATGCGTGGTGCCTGCGTGATGAACGTGGTGATGCCACTTACTCTTACTATAAGAATGCAGAATCTTTTGACAACACTGCAGAACCTGCATCTGCCATTTATGATTTATCTGCCAGGTGCAGTCATGATCCGTTTTGTACCAACTTTTATCAATGACATCAAACAAGTTTTTGAGGCTATGAAGATAAGAGGTTTTGAGTTTTCATTAAAGAACATTCTAAAGCATCCTTTTTTACTTATAAGATTAAGTTTCTCTCCATTAGTCTTTATGTCACTGCGCTCTTCAGAAGATCTTGGAATTGCCTGTGAGTTAAAAGGCATAGGACAGAACAAGCACTGCAATATGAAAAATCAGTGTCTGCACCGTCGTGATTATTCACTTATAGCTCTGGCTGTAATTGTATGCGCTACAAGTTTGTATCTTGAGTATGTATGTGGTGGTTCATTTATTAACAAGGCAGGACATCCATGATTGAATTAAAACATGTAAGTTATGCTTATGCTGATGAAACAACGAACAATTTAAAAGACATTTCACTTACAGCTTATGATGGCGAAATTACCTTATGTACCGGAGCGTCAGGCTGTGGCAAGTCAACTTTATTAAGAGTAATAAACAGCCTTTGTCCTAACTACTATGGGGGCTCATTAGAAGGTGAAATTTTAATTGATGGAATTAACGTTGTAGGAGAGGAGTTAGCTTATGTAAGCTCTCTTGTCGGCACTTTATTTCAGGATCCTGAAAGGCAGTTTTTTGCTTTAAATGTTGAAGATGAAATTGCTTTCGCACTTGAATGGAAAGGTCTTAATAAAGCAGAAATAATACAAAGAGTTAATGACGTAATCGAGATGTTCTCTCTTGGGGAGATTAGAAATCAGGCCATCGATTCTTTATCTGAAGGACAAAAGCAAAAGGTAGGATTAGCTACAGTAGTTGCAATGCAGATAAAAAACATCATTTTAGATGAACCTACAGCCAATCTTGATCCTGAGTCAACTGAGGAGTTAGCTAAAATTCTTCAAAGACTGAAAAAAGAGAACTACTGCATTATGGTAGTAGATCATCGCCTTTATTACTTAAAAGATTATGCCGACAAGGTATATATCCTAGAGCAGGGCAGTGTCGTTGAAGAGGGAAACTTTAATGTTATCTCAAACGAAGTTATTAAAAAGTATGGATTAAGAAAGACCTCGGTTACAGACAGACGGCAAAGCTTAAATAGACTTCAGACAACTGATGATTGCATTGCCTGTTGTCAAAATCTTTCATTTAAGTACAAAAATGGCAAAGAGATTTTTCATGAGTTAAATCTGTCTTTCCCTCTAGGATTTCATGTGCTTTTAGGTCGTAACGGTATTGGAAAAACTACCTTATCAAGACTTGTCTTTGGTCTTGAAAAGCCAACATCTGGCAAGGTTATCTTTAAAGATGACAGGGTAAAACATCCTTTAAGTTATGGCTCAATTGTGCTGCAGAATACTGATTATCAGTTAAACATGAGTTCTGTTCACAATGAGCTTAAGTCCTGTTTTGAACTGTCAGGGCAAAAGTACAGTAAAGAACGCATAAAAGAGCTCTTAAAAGAGCTTTCTTTAGAGAACTTTGAATACCGCCATCCTCAATCCTTATCAGGTGGTCAAAAGCAGCGCTTAGTCATAGGTTGTGCTTTGTGCAAAAATCCTAAGATCCTCATTCTCGATGAACCTACCTCAGGACTTGATGGACGGAATATGCGCAAAATCAAGCAGATCCTGCTTGATTATTCTAAAAAGGGACATTGTGTAGTGGTAATTACTCATGATCTTGAGTTAATCGATGAAGACTACTTTGATGCTATTGAAATTAAGAACCAGGAATAAACCAATTAAGTGAGATAAATCATGAATGAATTAAAAACAAAAATTGATGAGATTGTATCCTCAGGCAAATGCATGGGACTTTTGATGCTAAAGAACACTTTAAAGACAAGTGAACTTGAAGTATTACAAAATCTTGATGAAAAGGAGACCTTGATTTTAGGTAATGCTTCTTTTGATAAGGTTTGGGAGTTTTTAACCACCTTTAAAAAGTTAACTTTATTTTTAGAAAAAGCAGGCAATATCTTTGAAATCGATACAAGGATAGGTTCTGGTAAAGAGGGAATGGGCTATTTCAATCTCTTTGAAAAAGGTTGTCTAAATGGTCATTTAGTCAAAGATTCCGTTTCACATATAGCCTTATTAAAGCTTCCTTTTATGCATCTTACCTCCTACCAGGTAGTCTTCTTAGGAAAAGATGGTAATTCAATCTTTTCACTGTATTTAGGTCGTGAAAAACATCAGCATGATGAAAGTGAAATAGAGAAATTCATGTCTTTTATCTTGAACAACAAAGATTAAAAGCTCCTTTTTAAAAATCTATTCACATTAAATGAGAAAAGAAAAAAAATGAATACCCAAATTGTAGTAAGTTCTGTTACCGGTAATACTTTAAAAGTAGCAAAAGCCATTTTTGAGAGCCTGGTAAACTCAAATAAGGTTGATAAATGCGCTTTAGTTAAGGTTGAGGATTATAAAAACTCGGATGATTTTGAAAATGTTTTAGTAGGCTTCTGGTTAGACTCAGGACATGCTGACATTAAAGCCTTAGAGGTAATAAAGTCCTTAAAAGATAAAAATGTAGGTATTTTTGGTACCTTAGGTGGCAGACCTGATTCTAAAGGTGCTTTTGAGGTGATGCAAAAGACCTGTGAAAGTTTAGATAAAAGTAATGTTCTTTTAGGCAACATGTTTATTCAGGGCAAAGTAAACTCTGAAGTCTTAGAGAGAATGTATGTTGCTTTTCCTCATTTAAAGGATGATGAGAATCATCAAAAGAGGATTAAAGAGGCTGCAACTCATCCTGATGCAACTGATCTTGAGATGGCAGCAATGACAGCAAGAAAGTGGTTAGAAAACTTATAAAATGAATTTAGAAAAACTCTATGATTTGTCTGGTCCATGTGGACTTGTAATTGTACTAATCGGTATTGTTGCAGTATATATCAGTATTAGAAATTACCTTTATACAAGCTTTGCCTGGAAGAACTTTAAAAAGACTTTTGTAAATACCTCAACTAACGAAGAAAAGTGTTTAAAAGATTATCAGGGTGGCAATCCATTTTTAAACATTATCTATGCAATGGTGACAACACATCAGCAGCATTCAGATGATTTGCGTGCTGAGGTAGTCTACCTGTTTAATAAGAACTTTCGCTCTGTTACCAATGGCTTGATTGTCTTAAAGCTAATTACTGTGATTTCGCCTTTATTAGGCCTCTTAGGTACAGTTTTAGGTATGCTCACCATCTTTGAAGAGATTTCAAAACTCTCAAATCAGGATCCTCAAATATTGGCTTTAGGCATCTGGCAAGCACTTATTACTACAGTAATGGGCTTGTGCGTGGCAATTCCAACTTTGGTTATGTTTTACCTTTTATCAATGCGTATGAAGATCTTTTTAATGGAGACTATCGAGCATACCTATCAAGCTATAAGCTCTTTTAATAAGGTTGATAGAAGAGCATAAGCGAACACTCTTAGGTAACACAAGCTAATACCATAAAGGTAATTAAATGAAACTTGATAAAGACATTAACCTCATTTCAGATGATGCGCATATCGATCTGACTCCTTTAATCGATGTGATCTTTATGCTGCTCATCTTTTTTATCTTAACTATGAGCTTCTCTCAGACCGCTTTAAAGATCACTCTGCCAAAAAGTCAGTACTCTGAAAAGATAAGAGAAAATAATCTGTTGAGCATTACCGTAAGTGATGAAGGTAAATATCTCATCAAAAATGATGAGGTTACTCTCGATAAGATAGGCTTGATGTTAGATGAGAATAAAGATACACAACTGAATATTGTAGCTGATGCTAATTGTCCTTTTCAGTCTTTTCTTAATCTTGTAGATCTTGCTAAAAGCAAGAGACAGGGCAAGTTTATTCTTGCAACTAATAACAAGGGCAACAGACAGGTTGAAAGTAAACCTGATAAGACTCAAGTAACAACCTCTAATTAAAGCCAAAGTACGTTATAGCTGTAAAAATGAATCTATATGATAAGTACGATCAAAACGCCAATAGAGCATCTTTTCTAATTACAGTTTTGGTGTTGATAGTTCTATTGTCTTTCTTTGAATTTAATACTTCTATGGAAGTTCAGGCAGAGGTTGAGGCTCCTGCTCCTTATGAGGTAACAGTTTTAGACTCTAGTGCAATTTTAGAAGAACCAAAGAAAGTCGAAGAGGTAAAGACAGCACAAAGCACTAGTCCAGTTAAAGATGAATTTCAAAGTGAAGAGAAAATTGACACTAAGGTAAAAGATAAAAAGAAAATAGAAAAGAAATTAATCCCTAAAAAAGAGAAAAAAATTGTAAAAAACAAAGAAAAACCAATAAAAAGTGAGAAAAATGAGATAAAAAATGACACGAAATTAGCTAAAACTGGAACCAGTAAAGAAGCTGTATCTGACAGTGAAAACAAGAAGATAGCAAAAGAAGCTGTTGAGAGAGCACAAGCAAAGCTTTCTTATAATCAGGCATTTAATTCTCTGTTAGCATTTTTATCTTCAAAAAAGCAGTACCCACTTAAAGCTAAAAGATTAAATCAGGAAGGAGAGTGCGTCATTGCCTTTAAGGTTGATAAAACAGGCAAAGTTGTAAGCGCAAGTATTAAAAAATCGTCAGACTATCCTCTGTTAGATAGAGAATGTAATAATCTTGCCTCCAAGGCTGTTGGCTTTGACAGTAAGATTGTAGATAGAGAGCTTAATGTCTATGTGCCTGTAAGTTTCAAACTCACATCTTTGTAGTTTTAATATTTGGAACTAAACACGTTTACTTAACTTAAATCCTCTGTTAAGTGGATGTATGTAGTAAGCCAGTTTACATAGGTATTTTTATATTTCCCAAAACTCATTCCTTTAAATAATATCTATGAATAATAGAGTTTAATCCTCTTTAATTTGGTAGAATTAAGCCAAGATTTTTTGAGGATGGTATGGCAGAAGATATTAACAAAAAGGGAATGCACAATGGCTTTGAAACTTTAGTCAAAGCTATTGAAGAGCTTGCTGGAAATAAAGTTGATCTTTCTTCTTTAAGCAAGAAAGATGATGTAGCAACATTGCGAGCAATGGACGCAAAAAGGGCAAGTATAGAACTTGCTAAAGAGCGTCTTGAAAATCACAAATCTTTTGTAAATAGCATCTACGAAAGCAAAAAGGTATTACCTGACAATAATTTTGAAAAAGCTATACAAGATGAGATGAACAAAGATGCTATCGCAGCTGCCAAGTCTTTTTGTTATATGGCTTTTTTATCAGGACAATTTTCAGCAGCTCCTCCTTTATTTTTATTGCAGGGACCAGCTGGAACCGGTAAAACCTATATTTGTAATTGCATTGCAAACGAAGTCTTAAATAAAAAATTCAAAGATGTTGAAATCTGCGATTACGGTCAAATCAAGAAAGCTAGAGTTCCAAGTCAGGCTGATACCAGCTATGATATTGAAGCTAAGAATAAATCATGGCAGCGTTTTATTTCAGTTGATCTTTTAATCTTAGATGGTCTTTGCAAGAACAACGAGGCTCTAACAGCTTATGACAGACAGGTTTTACCTGAGCTTTTAAGAGTAAGAAGATCAAATAACCTGCCTATGGTAATTACTACTCCACTGCATCCTACTATGATGCACAATCATTTAGGTGATGAGTGTTTTGAGTCTTTAAAGGATTATTCTGTACTAACTGCAGCTTTATTTGGTACAAGCAGAAGACAACCTATTCTCTTTGGTGGAGCAAGATTAAATTGAGCACCATTATCTGTTTTGACTTTGGAACCTCACATATAGGCGTAGCTACAGGAAACACTGTTACTAAAACCTGCACTCCTCAAAAAGCAATTGTTGCTAAAGATGGTATCCCTAATGAGACCCAACTAAAAAAACTAGTTTCTGACTGGCGTCCATCTCTGTTTGTGGTAGGACTCCCCTTGAATATGGATGGTACTGAGCAGTTGATGACCAAAAGAGCCAGAAAATTTGGAAATAGACTGTCACAGAACTTTAAAATTCAGGTTTCTTTTGTGGATGAAAGATTGACCTCTGCTCAGGCAAAAGAAGAGATCTTCTCAAAAGGTGGTTTTAAAGCTTTAGCTAAAGATAAAGGTTCCATTGATTGTTTGTCAGCTGTAGCTATTCTTGAGCAGTATTTTTCAGAAAATGAGTAAACTTAATAAAAAAGAACAAGTAGTTTTGTCTTTATCTAATATCAAGACTGAACTTGATAAATTAGGTCTGTGGTCAAATGGAATGAACCGACCAGATGACAGTGCCTTTAATACCAACACTCCTTTTTTCATGGATACCATGGAATTTCATCAATGGTTAGAATTTGTGCTGTTCCCAAGAATGATGGAAATTGTAAATTCAGATAATCCGCTACCTCAAAAAGTGCTCATTCACACATATGCCCAAGAAATATATAGAGGCAGGTGGCAAGAATATAAAGATCTTATAAAAACCTTGATAGAGTTTGATAAGATTTTTGAACTGTAAGGCACATAAAATGCTTATTACAGCCAATAAATACTAATTTACGGAATTTTGACACGTGGCAGTTCTAGATAAGATAAAGGTTCCTGCTGCTATTACCAATTTTATTGGAGCAGCAAAGCGTAACGAGAAAGTAGCAAAAGGTCTTGCTATAGGCAATACCGCCTATAAGAAGATCTCTATGTTCAAGATAGGTACTCCTATCCTGGTGCTAGCTTGTCTGTCCATGATCACTTTGCCAATGCCTCCATTTCTTTTGGATATGCTGTTCTCTTTGAACATCGCTTTATCCATGATTGTATTATTGGTTGCAATTTATTCACAAAAACCATTAGACTTTGGCTCTTTTCCTTCAGTTCTACTGTTAACCACTATCTTAAGATTGTCCTTAAATGTAGCTTCAACTCGTGTGATCCTGTTGCATGGACAGGATGGTACCTCAGCTGCAGGTAAAGTTATTGAAGCTTTCGGTAATGTGGTTATGGGTGGTAACTACACAGTAGGTATCATCGTATTTGCTATCTTGATCATCATTAACTTCCAGGTTGTAACCAAAGGTGCAGGTCGTATCGCTGAAGTATCTGCAAGATTTACCTTGGATGCTATGCCTGGCAAGCAGATGTCTATTGATGCTGACTTGAATGCTGGTATTATCGATCAGGATACAGCAAGACAAAGACGTATAGATGTTACAAGAGAAGCTGACTTCTATGGTTCCATGGACGGTGCTTCGAAATTCGTAAAAGGTGATGCTGTTGCAGGTCTTTTGATTATGTTAATCAACCTTGTAGGCGGTATTATCATCGGTACTTTCAATCACGGTCTATCTGTAGGAGAAGCAGCCTCAATCTTTGCTATCCTAACCATCGGTGATGGTCTGGTAGCACAGATCCCTTCCCTACTCTTATCTGTAGCATCAGCTATTATTGTGACCCGTCAGAGTAGCTCTAAACAGGAAATGGGACAGCAGGTTGTTACCGATCTGTTCTCAAAACCTAAGACTATGTATATCGTAGCATCTGTTTTAGCAGTGATGGGTGTAGTACCTGGTATGCCTCATGTAGCTTTCCTAATGTTAGCTTCAATTTGCGCCATTATCGGTGTAATTATTAAAAAACATAAAGAAGCATTAGAACTTAAGGCTAAAACAGAAGTACAAAAGGGGGGAGCTAAAGCTGGTGCTCCTAATGCTGAGCAAAAAGAACTGTCATGGGATGATGTATCTGAAGTTGATGTTATCGGCCTTGAAGTAGGTTACAGACTTATTCCTATGGTGGATAAAAATCAAAATGGTGAACTTTTAAATCGTGTAAAAGGTGTAAGAAAGAAGTTATCTCAGGATTTAGGCTTTTTAATTCCACCTGTACATATCAGAGATAATCTTGATTTAGGACCAAACTTCTACAGAATTACCATCATGGGCGTAACCTTCGGTGAAGCTGAAATTCAGCCAGAGCGCGACATGGCAATTAATCCAGGTCAGGTATTCGGTGACATACCTGGTCTTAAGGCAAAAGATCCTGCCTTTGGTCTTGATGCAGTTTGGATCAGCAAAAACGATAATGACAAGGCTTTAGGTTTAGGTTATACCGTTGTTGATTGTTCAACTGTAATTGCAACTCATTTATCTCAGATTTTAGTAAATAACTGTGCTTCTTTGTTAGGTCAAGAAGAAGTTCAAAATATTCTCGATATTGTGGCAAAGTCTCAGCCAAAACTTGTAAATGGTTTGGTTCCATCAGTTATCAATTTAGGCCTTTTAACTCATATTCTGCAGAACCTTCTGAACGAAGGTGTGCCTATTCGTGATATGAGAACTGTACTTGAAACCTTAGTTGAGTACGGTCCTAAGAGTCAGGATCCTGAGGTGTTAACCGCAGCTTGCCGCATCGGTTTACGCCGTCTGATTATTCAGGATATAGTAGGTTCAGAAAATACTATTCCTGTAATTACCTTAGCTCCAGATTTAGAGAAAGTTCTACATAAGTCCTTAGAAACAGGTGGCGCCGAAGGTATTGGTATTGAGCCTGGTATGGCTGACAGATTACAGCGCTCACTTATGGATGCTACCTCAAATCAGGAAATGGAAGGAGAGCCTGCTATCTTACTGACATCAGGTATCCTAAGATCAACCTTATCAAGATTTGTTAAGAATACAATTCCAGGATTGAGAGTACTTTCTTATCAGGAGGTACCTGATGACAAACAGATTAAGATTGTCAGTGTGGTTGGAAATCAGAATAATCAGCAGAATCTTGGTATGCGCTAGAAAAAATCGTGAAGATTGAAATTTTTTTATCTAAAATAGCACAATCTACTTAACAATATTGAATTTATTATACGTTTAGTCATTGACTTAAATCGCACTTTTACAGAAAATTGTACAGATTTTCAGAAGTGTCACTAAATTATAAAAAGAACGAGTTCTAAATGAAATTAAAACGCTTTGTTGCTGCAGATATGCGCTCAGCTCTTGCAAAAATAAAAGAAGAGCTAGGTGCAGAGGCTGTTATTATGTCTAACAAGCGTGTTGCAAATGGTGTTGAAATCATTGCTGGCGTTGAAACTAAGACAGTAAGTGTAGAAGATCTGTCTACTACAGCAGATAACGACAGTATCACCAGTAAAGTCCTCAAAGATGATTCTCCTCTATCTAGAATAATCAAAGATGATGAAGTTACTTTAACCTCATCTAAAATAGTAGCTAAAGCACAACCTTCAAAAGAAGCTTCTGCCAACAAAAATATCGTTGGCGGTTCAAAAGCTGAAGGCTTTGCCAGAAGCCTGTTAGAGATCTTAGAGCGTCAAAAGCAAGAGCAGAATAAGGCTCAAGAAGCTAAAAAGGTTGCAAATACCTCTTATACAAATAAAGTTCCACCTGCACCTCTTTCAGAGCAATCAGGTCTAAAAGATCTTTTTGTTAAAGAAAAAGACAGAGATTTAGCTAAAAAGGTAGAAACAACACACGGAATTTCATCTTACGAATCTAAAGAGTCTCTAAATGAGAAAAATGAGCTCTCTAAGATGCGTCAGGAAGTAGATTCTATTCGTCGTCTCTTGCAATTTGAGCTTGCAGGCCTCATGTCAGATAGTAAGAAAAGGGAAGAGCCTGTAAGAGCCATGATTTACGAACTGCTATTAAGTTCAGGTTTTGAAAAACACCTTTCACAAGAACTATCTGAAAATATTGATGCTGATGCTTCATTTAATTTTGCTTGGAGACAGTTAGCCTCTATTGTTGAGAAGAGACTTACTGTAGGACAGGATGAAATTGTCAATGAAGGCGGAATAGTGACACTTATAGGTCCAGCAGGTGTCGGTAAAACAACAACTCTGGCGAAATTAGCTGCTAGATTTGTAATGAGATATGGACCTGACAGAGTTGCTTTAATTACAGCTGATCATTATAGAATTGGTGCTGTAGAGCAGGTAAAGACTTACGGAAGGATCATGGGATGTTCAACTTTTGCGATAAAATCGCTAGATGAGCTCCCTGAGATGTTATATACACTAAGAGATAAAAGTTTAGTTCTAGTTGATACTGTGGGTGTCGGTCTACATGATGAAAGATTTGGCACACAAATTGCACAGTTAAAACAGCAGTCAAAGTTAAAACTCAAGCACTATTTAGTATTGCCTGCAACTGCTCAACGCAGGGTACTAGAACAGGCTTATGAGCACTTTAACTCAATAGGCCTTAAAGGATTGATCTTGACTAAGGTAGATGAAAGTGAATCTTTAGCAGATGCTTTATCTTTATGCATAAAGCAAAATTTGACACTTTCATATATAACAGATGGACAAAGAGTTCCAGAGGATCTGTCTGTTCCAGTTTCAAGAACTTTAGCTGTCAAGGCTTTAAGTGCTGTTGAAAATGACGTTGCAAAGATAGCTTTAGATAAAGAAGCCTAACAGATTTTATTATAAGAAGGATAAAAAATGGCAGAACTAGCAAACGGCAGACGCAAAGTAAAAGTAATCACTGTAACCGGTGGTAAAGGTGGTGTGGGCAAGTCCAGTGTTTCACTGAATCTTGCTGTAGCATTATGCCAAATGGGCAAAAAAGTTATGCTGTTTGATGCTGACTTGGGACTTGCTAACATCGATGTTATGTTAGGTCTTAAAGTAGATAAGAACTTAGGTCATGTGTTAAACGGTGAGTGTGAACTGCAAGATATCCTGCAAACTGGACCTCATGGCTTAAGAATTGTTCCTGCTTCGTCAGGTTTAAAGCAAATGGTTGAATTAACTGTTGAGCAGCATGCAGGTTTAATCAGAGCTTTCTCAACCTTAAAAGAAGATATTGATTATTTCATTGTTGATACCGCAGCTGGCATCTCTGACATGGTTCTATCCTTCTGCCGTGCAGCTCAAGATGTTCTGATGGTTGTATGCAACGAGCCAACCTCTGTAGCGGATGCTTATGCTCAGATGAAAGTTTTATCCCGTGATTATGGTGTCAAGAAATTCAAGATTATTGGTAATCAGTTACATTCATTAGATGAGGGTAAGCTGATGTACCAGAAACTTGTTACCGTAACCGAGCGCTTTATTGATGCAACACTAGAGTTAGTAGCTTGTATTCCTGTAGATATGAATATGAGAAAAGCTATTCGTCAGCGTTCATGTGTAGTTGAGGTGTTCCCAACTTCACCTGCTGCAAGAGCATTTAGAACTCTAGCAAATAGAATTACTACTTGGCCAATTCCAGAAGTAGCTGGCGGTCATTTGGAATTTTTTGTTGAAAATTTGATCAAAAACAATAAGTAATAAGAACAAAAACGCTTATTATAAAAGAAGATAGCTTTTACAAAAGAAAGAATAGTATATGGCAGGTATGTTAAACGGAGCAAAAGCTTATCAGGCTCAACAGCGTCTGGATATGAACAGACTTGTAGAGTCTTATGCGCCATTGGTAAAAAGAATTGCTCTTCATTTGAAGGCAAGACTACCTGCATGCGTTGAAGTTGATGATCTGATCCAATCTGGCATGATTGGACTTATGGATGCGGCTTCACATTATGAGGATGGGCATGGAGCTGTGTTTGAAACATATGCTTCCATCAGAATTCGTGGCGCTATGATTGATGAGTTACGTCAGTCAGATTGGGCACCTCGTTCAGTCCATCAGAATACAAGAAGCATTTCAGATGCAATCTCAAGACTGTCTAACAAATTAGGTAGAGAGCCTAGAGATTTTGAAATTGCAAACGAACTTGGAGTTGATATTGATAAATATCATCAGATGCTTAATGATTCTTCATCAAGTCAGATGATTGGTATTGAAGATCTTGGCGTAAGTGCCGATGTTATTGCAGAGGGTGGTGATAACACCAAAGATAAATTATTTGATACTCTTGCAACATCAAAGTTTAAGGTATCGCTTGTAGAAGCTATTAAAAAGCTTCCAGAGCGAGAACAACAGGTTCTTTCTTTGTATTATGATGAAGAATTGAACTTAAAAGAAATAGGTAAAGTTCTTGATTTGAGTGAGTCAAGAATTAGTCAGCTAATTTCCCAGTCTATGGCAAGATTGAGATCTCTGCTCAAAGATTGGTGTTCTAAGTAGTGACAGTTAACATTTTTTTTTGAATTAGGTGGCAATTTAAAATTAAACTGCCTATAAGTATAAAGATGGACGGATCAACATGACCCTCAATCTGTGTAAAGGAGAAAATCTTGGACAAGAATATCAAGATTCTGATTGTTGATGACTTCTCAACAATGAGACGTATTATTAAAAATCTACTTCGTGATCTAGGATTTAACAATACTCATGAAGCTGACGATGGCGCTACTGCTCTACCAATGTTAGAGTCAGGAGATTTTGATTTTGTTGTAACCGATTGGAATATGCCTATTATGCAGGGAATTGACCTTCTTAAGGCTATCCGTAAGAGCCCAAAATTAAAGGCTCTACCAGTTCTCATGGTTACTGCTGAAGCAAAGCGCGAGCAGATCATTGAAGCAGCTAAGGCTGGTGTTAATGGTTATATTGTTAAACCATTTACCGCTGCCACCTTGAAAGCTAAGTTAGATAAGATCTTTGAGCGTTTTGAATAAGGTTGATGTAATGGCTGACGAGGTAGCGAAAGAACTGACTGTCGAAGATTTAGACGATATCAAGGCTCTAGTAGAAGCAGGAATGCAAGAAGAAGCCCAGTCTAAGTTGTTGGCTCTTTCAAGAGTATTTTCAACTCCTAAAGAGGATGAAATCTTTGCTGAAGTAGGTACTCTTACACGTGATCTTCATAATGCAATTAAATCTTTTGCCGAAGATGAAAGATTAAGAGTAATTGCAAATGTTGATATGCCAAGAGCTTCCGAAAGACTGTCATCTATTATCAAAATGACAGATTCTGCAGCATCAAGAACCTTAGATGCTGTTGATGCGTGCGAACCTATGGTGAAGAGTCTACAGACTGCAGTAGAAAAATTACTGCCTGCATGGAGCTCATTGATGCACGGTCGCATTGATAGAGATAATTTTGTGACCTTGTGCAGAAATGTTGATGGACTCATTCATGATACTAAAACAAATGCCGAAAAGGTATGTGAACAGTTAAATGCAATTCTGATGGCTCAAGATTATCAGGATCTAACAGGACAGATGATTCAGAAAGTCATCGCCTTGGTATCTGAGGTAGAAGATAAGTTGCTTAAGTTCTTGATGAACTTTTCTGATGAAGACAGATTGTCACTGCTAGATGATGCAACTTCAGGTATTAACCCTCAAGGTCCTGCATTGGAGAGCGTAAAAGAACAATCAGACAATGTAGCTACAAGTCAGGACGATGTTGATGACCTGTTAGCAAGTTTAGGATTCTAATAATAACGGAGACTGAAAATGGATGACGAGATTCTACAAGACTTTATAGTAGAAGCTGGTGAGATTATTGAAAATCTTAATGAACAGCTAGTCCAGATTGAGAAGACCCCTGACGATAAGGATCTTTTGAATGCTATCTTCAGAGGATTCCATACTGTTAAGGGAGGCGCAGGTTTCTTACAGCTAAGCAGTCTCGTTGAAGTTTGTCATGCTGCTGAAAGCTTATTTGATGAATTAAGAAACGGCAGAATCAGCATGTCTCCAGATTTAATGGACGCAGTGCTTCAGGCATATGATGAAATAACCACCATGTTTGATGCTGTTAAGAATGGTGATACTCCAGAAGATGCGCCAGCTGATCTGATTGATAGATTACATGCACTAGCAGCCGGTAAGACCGTTGCAGCTCCTGCAGCAGCACCTGCTCCAGAACCAGCACCTGCTCCAGAACCAGAGCCTGTAAAAGAAGAACCAAAAGCAGAACCTGCTAAGGAAGAAGCTTCAGGTGATTCTTCAATTGATGATATTACAGAAGAAGAGTTCGAAGCTTTACTTGATCAGTTACATGGTAAAGGTCATGCTCCTGGTGCTGACGATGATGCTGCACGTGATGCAACTGATGCAGACTTTGACAAGATGATTGCTAATGCTCATGAGGAAGTTGAAAAGGCTCATGAGGCAGAGAATAAAGATGATAAGTCAGAGTTAAAGGTAGCATCAGGCGAAGATTACAATAAGGCAAATGAAGCTGCTAAAGCTGCCGCTGAAGCTCCAAAGACTGCTGCACCTGCTCCTTCATCAGATTTAAAGAAACCTGCTGCTAAGGCAAATGAAGGAAAGTCAGCTGTTGAAGCTGATACTACTGTTCGTGTTGATACTAAGATCTTAGATGACATCATGAACTTAGTAGGTGAGTTAGTTCTAGTCAGAAACCGTCTTGTTAATATGGCATCACGTCGTTCTGATCAGGAAATGTCAAAAGCTATTTCTAACCTTGATGTTGTAACTGGTGACTTACAGAATTCTGTAATGAAGACCAGAATGCAACCTGTTAAGAAAGTATTCGGTAGATTTCCTCGTGTGGTTCGTGACCTTGCAAGAAAACTTGGCAAGAAGATCGAATTGCGTATGGAAGGTGAGGATACTGAGCTAGATAAGAACCTAGTTGATGCCCTTGCAGATCCTATGATCCATATGGTTCGTAACTGCTGTGACCATGGTATTGAGTCTCCTGCAGATCGTATTAAGGCAGGCAAACCAGAGACTGGTGTAGTTTTACTGTCAGCATTTCAGCAAGGTGATCACATCTTGTTGAAGATTTCTGATGACGGTCAGGGTATGGATCCTGATCAGTTAAGAGCTGTAGCTGTTAAGAAAGGTCTTATGGACGAGAGCGCAGCTGACAGATTATCTGATTCAGATGCTTTAAACTTAATCTTTGCTCCTGGTTTTTCAACCAACAATGTTGTAACTGATATTTCAGGTCGTGGCGTGGGTATGGATGTGGTTAAGACCAACATCTCTAAGTTAAATGGTATTGTGCATGTTGTATCAACATACGGTAAGGGCACAACTATTGAGATTAAGGTTCCATTAACCTTAGCAATTCTACCTACATTGATGATTTCTGTATCTCACAGAACCTTCGCTCTGCCATTGACTTCAGTATCTGAAATCTTCTACTTAGAGCTAGATTCAATGAGAAACGTTGATGGTTTAAATACTATCGTAATTCGTGATAAAGCAATTCCTTTATTCTTCTTGAAACAGTGGTTTGAGAATGTATCAATCCAGGAATATATGAAGCATAAAGCTCATATTGTTTTAGTTCAGGTATCAGCAGCACAGCTAGTTGGTTTCGTTGTTGATGAGCTTCTAGGTCAGGAAGAAGTTGTGATTAAACCATTAGATGACGTTCTCCGTCATACTCCGGGTATGGCAGGTGCTACCGTAACATCAGATGGTGGTATTGCTTTAATTCTTGATATTCCTGGTTTAATGAGAGCTTATGCTCATAAGAATGCTGAGAGAGTACAGCCATTACCAGAGCTAAAAGAAGAAAAATAAATTAAATTATAATTATAAGAATTATTAAGGAACTATCTATATGGCCACCAAGGTTTTGATTGTGGACGATTCGACCTTCTTTAGGAAGCGTCTGAAAGAGATTGTTGAGTCAGATCCTACAATGCAGGTTGTGGGAGAAGCTAAAGATGGAAAAGAAGGTGTTGATTTAACACAGAAACTTCATCCTGATGTAATTACTATGGATGTTGAAATGCCTGTGATGGATGGTATTACTGCTGTTAAAGAGATCATGTCAAAGTGTCCAACACCTATTTTGATGTTCTCATCTTTGACATTCGAAGGCGCAAATTCAACTTTTAAAGCACTAGAAGCTGGTGCTATTGATTTTATGCCTAAGAACTTCGATGACATAGCTCACCGTCGTGAAGAGGCTATCAAAACTTTAATTGGTTCTATTAAGGCAGTTTCACGCAGTCGTGTACGTGGTTTTAGGGCTACAAGTTCTACTCTTGCCCGTTCAGCTTTAAGTGCAACTACAGGTACATCTAGTGCTACCTCAACACTGCGTCGTACTTCAACATTATCTTCAGGTCTATCAACCAGTACCACAAGAACTTCAACTTTAGGTACAACAAGACCAGCTTCTACTCTGACATCTCGTACTACCTCAACTTTAGGTAGCTCAACTTTATCTTCAAGAACTACCACCACTCCAGCAGCTACTGCTGGTGCTGCTATGGGGCAGTACAAAAAGATCAATGAGATGTTGTCTTCAGAGCAGGGAGTGCCAGCTGCTGCCAGAAAGTTCACTTTTGGTGATCATAAGTCAGAAACAACCGCATTTAAGAAATCAGGTAAGTTACATTCACTTGTAGCAATCGGTAGCTCAACCGGTGGTCCTATTGCTCTGCAACAGATCATTCCTAAGTTACCAAAACTATCTGTTCCTGTTGTAATTGTTCAGCATATGCCTGCATCATTTACAACTACCTTCGCGGCTCGCCTTGATGCAATGTCACAGTTGCATGTTGTTGAAGCAAAAGATGGTGACATCTTAGAGCCTGGTACCTGCTATATTGCACCAGGAGGTAAACAGATGATCTTTGAAAGAGTTGGTGTAAAGACTCGTGTTCGCATCATCTCTGATACAGGTCGAGTTTCATACAATCCTTGCGTTGACGTTTCATTTGCTTCATTATGTCAAATCTATGGTGGCAAGGTACTAGCTATGATCCTAACTGGTATGGGATCTGATGGTTGTGAAGGTTGCTCTCTGTTAAAGAAGAAAGGCTCTGTAATTTGGGCTCAGAACGAAGAATCATGTGTGGTTTACGGTATGCCTCAGGCTGTTGTAAACGCAAACGTTGCTGATTTGGTTCTGCCTTTAAATGAAATTGCAAGCTGCATCGTAAAAGAGCTTGACTAAAACATAAAGCAAATCCTGGCTAATTCTAGGATTAAGACACTAAGTAAGGCGGACATATGAACTTTTTAGGCATTTTCTTAGCTATCGGCTGTATTGTTGCTGCTATGATGATGGAAGGTACCAATCCTACCATGATGCTGGTTTTGCCTGCCTTCCTAGTTGTGTTCGGAGCATCATTCTTTGCCTGTGTTGTACAGTTCCCTCTAGCCACTATCATGGGGGCTTTAAAGTGCTTTATTTGGACTATTGCACCTCCACGCAATAATATGGATGCTCAGGTAGAGCTATTAGTTGGTCTTTCAACTACAGCTCGTCAGCAGGGTCTGTTAGCACTGGAAAACTCAATTGCATCTGCATCTGATGATTTTACTCGTGACGGTATTCAGATGATCGTTGACGGTGTGGATAAGGATGCTTTAAAAGAGATCTTAGAGCAGGGGATTGCTGTTGAAGAAGCTAAATACGAGCCTTATGCAAAGATGCTAGAAGCTATGGGCGGTTATTCTCCAACCATGGGTATTATCGGTGCGGTGCTAGGTCTTATTCACGCGATGTCACTTCTTGATAGACCTGATGAGTTAGGACCTGCGATTGCGGTTGCATTCGTTGCAACCATTTATGGTCTGGTTTTAGCAAACCTAATCTGTCTTCCTGCTTCAAACCTTATAAAAGGTATTGTTGCAAATCAAACACTATATAAATATATGACTCTTGAGGGATTGGTTTCAATCGCCGCTGGAGAAAATACCATGATGTTGAAGCGTAGATTAGCCGTCTATGCTGGTGAGAAGAACGAGAATGCTTAAGGGCTAATGGATAGAGATGAAAAAGAAACCTCCTGAGCATGAAAACCTTGAGCGATGGATGGTGTCATATGCTGACTTTATGACACTGCTGTTCGCATTGTTCGTAGTTCTGTATGCATTCGCTATGGCAAAACAATCTGATGCCAAGTCAATTGCTGAGAGTATCGCTCAAGCTTTCACAGAAGCTTCAGTTGTCAATTCTCCAGGTGGCGCTCTTTTAGTTCCTGGTTCAATGGCTTCAAAGCTCTCTGAGGACGTTCAAGAAGCTGTAAAGGCTCAACTTGATGCTAATCAGGGTGATACTGGTAAGCAGATCATTGAAGATGGTGGAGTGATGATGAATTTCCAGACCACTTCAACTGTATCAAATGAAAATCGTGATGATACGACCTCTGGCTCTGATGATGAAAGAGATGGTCAGAATAACTCTGATTCTGCAACATCAGCAGGCGAGTTGGTGATCTCTGAGAACACTGTATCTAAAAATCAAAATCCAAAATCTAATAATCCTGATGGTGGTGCTCAGACCGGTGATGGTGGTTTCCAGGCAGGTGGAAGTGCTGATAAATTTGAAAACGGCGGTAGAACCGATGTGGATGCTGACACTCAGGCTGAAGGTAAGGTTGGAACTCATTTTGATGCCGTAAGACGTTCTATATCAGAAGCTATTTCAGAATCAGGTATGGAAAAGTATATTGATATTGAAGAAGACCCTCACTGGTTATCAATCAATATCAACTCGGGTATGCTCTTTGCTAAAGACAGTGCTTCTGTTTTGGCAGCGTCACGTCCGGTAATTGCAAGAATTGCTGTAGCTTTGTCAAATATTAACAACTACATTAGAGTTAGAGGCTATACCGATAATACCTTTATTCCTAACGGTATCTTTAGAAACAGTTGGGATCTTTCAGCTAACCGTTCTGTATCAGTTTTAGAAGAACTTGAAAAGGCAGGTATTGAACCTGAGAGAATGGCAGTGGAAGCTTTCGGTCAGTTTTCAAATAAATACTCAAATAAGACTGCTGCAGGTCGTGCACTAAACCGCAAGGTGGTAATTGCAATCTCAAGATACGCAATGGAAAGAAAGCCTGAGCAGGAGGTTACAAGCATGCCAGAGAATAATTCAGCTCAGACAGGTGAAGTAAGTGGTAAGGCTGGATCTTCAGATATTGAAGTGGTTCGCGGTGAAGGCAACTCAATTGAATTGAATTTCAATCAGAAATAATTGAATAGTATTTGAAGACTTATTTAGAAGAGATAATTAAAGAGTAGGGGAGCACAAGTGTTAGTCTGGTCAATTGCAAGTCAGAAAGGTGGTGTTGGTAAAACAACAACTGTCGCTTCATTAGCAGGTTGGTTTCAAAAAGAGAATCTGCGAGTACTCATGATTGATACAGATCCTCATGCCTCTCTAACAAGTTATTTAGGTTTTGACTACAACAATGTAGCAAATAGTCTCTATGATCTGTACACTGCAAAAGAACTCTCCAAAGAAGGTGTAGAGCAGTGTATTACTCATACCAATTTCCCAAATCTTGATATTATTGCTTCAAGCATGACACTTGCTACGATCGACAGAAAGTTATCTGGTAGAGTAGGTGTAGGTAGAATTTTAACTAAAGCTCTAGCTTTAATTGATGATGAGTATGATGTAGCTTTAATTGATTGTCCTCCTGTTTTAGGTGCGCTGATGGTTAATGCTTTAGTTGCAAGCACTTCTGTATTAGTTCCTACTCAAACTGAATTCTTATCTTTAAAAGGTCTTGAAGGTATGGTTCGTACTTTCAGTATCATGAAAAAAGCTGACGGGCAGTGTAATATCAATTTCACTGTGGTGCCTACTATGTTTGATAAACGTACTAAGGCTAGCAGAACCTCTTTAGAATTTTTAAAAGCACACTATACAGATAATCTTTGGGATGGTCAGATCCCTGTGGATACTCTATTTAGAGAATCATCACAAAAGGGAATGCCTATTACCATGTTAGATGAAAAATGCCGTGGTGCTGTAGCTTACAGAAAGCTATTAACTGATCAGCTTGTAAAAGAGTTATCTGTAAACCCAGATAGAATATCTCCTAATGCAGCAGCTTTAGTGACTTTAGAGTCTGAAAAGAAAAAGAAGAAAGACAGTGAACTAGAGATTGTTGCTGATGATATGGGCTCTATGCTTGGTTAAACCGTAAAAGAATATTAAAAGGATAATCTATGTCATTTAATGAGATTGATGACACTTTGGTAGCTTACTTCAAGCAGATGCTTGATGAAGAGACTGCTCAGACAGATGAGTCTTCAAAAGAGGGCTTGACCGAGACTGAGAAAGAACTCTCTGCGCTACAACAGGAAGTTACACCAATTGAAAATGATGAAAATTCAGAGACTCAAAGTTTATCTGCAAGTGAGGATATTGATTATGCTGCAGATGACTATGAGCCTCCAGTTGCAGAACAACCAGAAGTTTACGTACCTGAACTTCAGACTCAGAGTGTAGCTCAAGAAGAAGCCAGCTCTTTACCATTTGCTGAGCACAGGTCTTTACAGTCTTTGCTTGAGAATGTAAATGATGTTTCTACTAAGACTGAGGCAGAAACTAAGACAGAAACAGAAATTGCAGAACCTGTAACAGAGGTTAAGACTGAAATTGCTGAGCCTGTAACTGAAGAGAAGACTAAAGTAGAGCAAACTGTAGCAGATGTTAAGGATGAAACTCCTGCTGTAGTGAAAGATAAAATTGATGAAACACCTCATGAGAATCCATATGAATGGGAAAATATTGAGATGCCATCAGAATTCCAGGCTCTGTTCTTCTTAGTCAAAGGAATTCGTTTTGCAGTCCCTTTAGTAAACTTAGGCGGTATTTTTCAGTGTGAGAAGATCACACCATTATTTGGAAAACCAAAGTGGTTTATGGGTATTGCTGATATCCGCGGTAGGAAAATGAATGTCGTGGATACATTAAAATGGGTAAAGTCTGACGCACCTGCGTCCGATAAATATGAATATATGATAGCTCTAGATAAGACATTGTGGTCAATTGGCTGTGATGAATTAGAAGGAAATCGTATTTTAAGCAAAGACAGTGTGACCTGGAGACAGACAGCCGGTAACAGACCATGGCTTGCTGGTATTGTTAAAAAGGAAATGTGTGCGCTGTTACATGTAGATGCTTTAATCAAGATGTTTGAAAATGGTGTAAACCTCAAAGATCTTGATCAACAAGTGAGTGACTGATCAAATATTTAGTATCAGCACATTAAAAATTTTTTAAACTCTATTAAAATTGGTAATTAGATTGGAACGTAATGTTATGTAGCGATCTGTAAGGTGCAATTCGTTACAAAACGTATTCAATGATGAGGATTTTTTAGATGTCAGATAAAGAGCAGAAAAAAGCAGAAAACAGCGCAGTTAACGAGAAGAACGGTGAGCTGTTACGTTGGGTTACTTTCAAACTGGGAAATGAAATCTACGGCGTTAATGTAATGCAAGTCCGTGAGGTTTTGCGTTATACGGATATTGCTCCTGTTCCAGGTGCTCCATCTTACGTTTTAGGTATTATCAATTTACGTGGTAACGTTGTTACTGTTATTGATACTAGAGCTCGTTTTGGTATTCCTCCTGCTGAGGTAACCGATAACACCAGAATCATGATCATCGAGTCAGAGAAGCATGTTATTGGTATTTTGGTTGACTCTGTTGCAGAAGTTGCAGATCTTAATACAGCAGATATCGATGATACTCCTAATGTTGGTACTGAGGAGAATGCTCAGTTCATCAGTGGCGTATGCAATAGAAAGGATGATCTGTTAATCTTAATCGATTTAACCAAGCTATTTACTGAAACTGAGTGGAAAGAAGTAACTAACTTAGGTTAGTAGATAAATCCTTTCAAATTTATATCATAATAAGTTACCTCCTAAGAAAAATGCAGCTAGGTCTTAAGTCCTGACTGCATTTTCATTTATAAATTTCTAAAACTAAAAGGATCTAATTCAATCTATATGTATACAGTTCAGAATTACATTCAATAACTTTATCAAAGTCTGTAATATGCATAGAGAAAACATTGTGATTAGCGTTTTTGATTAGGTAGAGTTTAGTTTTATTTAAAGAAGTGTAATACTCTTTTTGGAATTTGAATTTGAAGATCATATCTGAATCAGAGAGCAGCATTCTGTCATAGATAAAGCGAGACTTAAAGTTCTCGTCCTTATCTAAGGCATTGTAATAGCTTTGTAGTGCATCCAATTCCTGATTACAAGACTTGGCTGAACGCATGCAAGAGTGTTCATTAAAGATCTCTAGCTCCTCAAGAGTTTTACATAAATACTTTTCGCGAAATTCCAAAAAGTTAGTTACATCAATGCTTCTGAAGACTTTAAGAATATTATCATCTAAGCCTAAGTTCTCATCAAAAAGATTGATATTACCGTTAATAGCAACCTTAAGCTCAACCTTTGGCAATTTGTCGATTATAAGAGTGGTTACAAAGACACCTGCTGAATAGGCAATAAGATAGAAATTTTGGTATCTAGAAAAATCAAAATCAATCTTTAAATCATCATAGTCATAAAAGATCACCAGATCTTTTGATGTGGTGATACCAGCAAACTGTTTGTCGTCACAGCCCCATCCTGACATAAAGATAATCAGCTCTTTTGAGTTATTATTGATAAGAAGTTTTGATTTCATATGTGCTACTCAAATTTGTAAAATTTGTTAAATTATATAAAACTAATCAGTTTAGTAGGATTTATTATAATCGCTAAATGTGTTAATTTTCCAACAATTGATTTTTGATCTATATCAATGCTTTTATGCGTAGGGCTTAAGATTTTTTGCGAAGATTTAAAAGTAGTGATATATTTGTTGTAAATCAGATAGAAGAGAGCTTTATGCATTCATACTTAGACATGTCCATGATGATCGTAATCAGTACAGCAGTGGTGCTGCTACTGTTTATTCTTGTCTCTTTTATCTTAACCTCTCATCGCTGTTCAGTTCTTGAAAAAGAGAATGCTAAATTAAAAGCAACTACTGAAGAGGCATTAAAAGCCTTAAAAGAGCATACAGATAAACATGAAGAACAGATACAGGCTTTTGAAAGAAAGGCTAAAGTATCTGAAAGTTCTATTCAGTATTTAACAGGAAAACTTCAAGACATTACCGATAAGCAAAATGACATTAACACTCGTTTTGACAATCTCAATGTAAAGTTAGAACAGCAGAAAAAAGAGTTTGAAAACAATTCTGTTGAAAATCAACCGATCATTCTGGCTAAAAGACTTCTAGCTCAAGGTATGAGCATCAATGAGGTTATAGCTAGAACTTCATTACCAAGCTATGAAGTAGAGATGTTAGCTAAGGTTCACAACTTCCAGTCTCCACCTCCTTCTGTAGTAGCATCAGGTCTAAACACAGCTCCTGCTCAATCAGCTGATATACCTCGTTCAATTGAAGATGAGGTTAATGTGCAAAGAGCCAAGTTTGCTCAACAAGCTATCAATACAGCTTTAAACGAACAGGGAACAAATCCAAGATCAACTCATCATGTAGCAAGTATGAAAGCTCGTGATGCTTATGGTATTGGAACTCGTTCAGCTTTACGTCGTCCAAGATAAGAATAAAAATGAAAGATAAGCTATTAAAAGAGATCTCTAATCGAGCATTAGAGTTCAAATCACTTTATGCAAAATACCATGATATTTATGTAACCGCAGAATCATTAACTGCAGGTTTTATTGGAGCTTCAATTGTCGAAATTCCAGGAAGTTCAGCTTGGTTTGACAGAGGTTTTATTACTTACTCAAATGAAGCTAAGATAGAACTTTTAGATGTTAAAGATGAGACTTTAAAGACAGTTGGAGCAGTAAGTGAAGACACCGTAAAGCAAATGGTAAAAGGTGCTTTATTGCATTCATCACTGGCAACTGTAGGTGTTTCTGTAAGTGGTATAGCAGGTCCTGACGGAGGTTCTGAGGCAAAACCTGTTGGTACTGTCTGGATGGGACTTATGAGAAAGGGGGAAGAACCAATAGCTCACCGTTTCCATTTTACAGGTGACAGAGAAGAGGTAAGACTCAAGACGGTGTTAAGAGCTTTAGAAGGTCTTGCTGCCCTCACTCAAGGTAAAACTCTTAATTTTTCAGATCTATAGGCAAAGATATGTACACCATCGATAAACAGTTTGAGTTTGAATATGGTCATAGAGTGTGGACACAGACTCTTGATGAAAGATTCAGCCTTGATAACAGATGTATTTGTCGCCATCTGCATGGTCACCATGCAATTGTGAAACTGCATCTTGCAGCAAAAGAACTAACAGATGGCATGGTCACTGACTTCAAGCATTTAAACTGTTTCAAACAGTTTTTAGATGATGTATTGGATCATCGTTTTATCATTGACGAAAACGATCCTTTGTTCTTATTAGATTCAGCCATCATCAATGATTATATTGATCATGACTTTTACAGAACTGTTGACTTATCAACACTTTCTATCCCAGAAACACTTCCAGATGAGATAAAGCTGTCAGTTGTAGAAAAGTATGACAGCTTTGTGATTGTAGATTTCATTCCTACCTCAGAGAATATCTGCAAATGGCTCTATGATATTGCCAATGAGATGTTAGATGCTCTTAATGTCTATGTATCAAAAGTAGAGTTTCAGGAAACTCCTAAATCACACTGCTCTTATGAAGAGTAGTTAAAAACAGTAATTTTCATCATGTCAGCAAAATTACCTGTAGTAGAGATCTTCGACTCATTGCAAGGTGAAGGTCCATATTTACATCCTGCCATCTTTTTAAGAACTGCTTTATGTTGTTTTAAGTGTAAAGGCTTTAACTGTTCTCTTATGGCTCCTGACGGTTCTACAGTTACAGGATGTGACACCATAAGAGCAGTATCACCTAAATTTAAAGAAAGCTGGACTTATTATGAGGATAGCCTAAGTCTTATAAAAGCGTTAGAACAGCATGTAAAAACTTATCCTCATTCAAATTTTAAGCAAGATCTTGTTTTAACTGGTGGCGAGCCATTATTGCATTTTAATAATCCTGTTTTAATTGAATCACTAGAGCACTTTTACAGATTAGGTCATACTCTTACAGTAGAAACTAATGCCTCTCTTCCTATTGCTTTCGATAAAACAGTCTTAACTAAGGCTCGTTTTTCAATGAGTGTAAAATTGTCAAACTCAGGTGAGAGTCGTGACAAAAGAATAAACTACAGCACTATAAGAGCAATAGTCGATAATACAGAGCAGTCATACTTTAAGTTTGTTGTTTCAAAAGATACTTGGGAGCATGATAAAGAAGAGATCTTTGAAATCTTAGATAACACTGGTAGATCAATCCCTGTGTATTTAATGCCTTTAGGTGGAGATTTTAAAAGTCTGCAGAATAATACTCAATTTGTGGTAGAAAAGTGTATTGAACAGGGGTTTTTCTATACAGACAGGATACATATCAGAGCCTGGAACACTAAAGAAGGTGTTTAGGCTCTGATACACTCAAAAGTGTAAGTTATTCAGAAAGTACTGCTTTAGCGCTAAATGGTGCTATGGTAATTTCTTTCTCATCAAGAGGTAAGTCTGTAAACAGATCATTACCGTTTGCTTTAACCGAAATTGGTTGATTGATCCAGTTAAAGAAAACATCTATTTTACGTGAAGAGTTGTTGTCCTTAATTACAAAATGAGTAAAGTCATCATCATAAGTGATGCTCTTATCCCATTTTTGAATTTCGATGATTTTATCAATTCGGTTAAAATCTTTTGGTTCAAGCTCTTTTAAAGAGTCTCCTAACATCAGTACGCCATCTGAAACTAAAATTGCGCATAAGTGGAAGTTAAAGTCCTCTTCAGCTGCAATCTGATTTTCAAAGTTTCTAAGACACAGGCAATCAGGATCGTTAATCCATAACTCTCTGTTCATCCATTGTCTTGAGAAGGTCTCTTTGGCATCATGCTCAATCCAGAATCTTGTTCTTTGGATATCATCACTTACTCGCATTGCATGAACTAAACCTAAGCTAGGCCAGATAGGGGCATTGCAACCTAGTACAAAGCTGTCTTTTCCTACAACAGATAGAATTGCTTTTAAGCCTTCGCGGTAATTGTCTATCCTTGAGTTTCCTGATGCAAACTTGTAGCCATTGATAGCGCCCCAGTAACAGGCATCTAATTTGAAGTATTTTATATTGAGTTTGTCATGGAAATAGCTAAAGACATTCTGAATATAGGCAACAGCCTCTGCTTTAGAAAAATCCAGTGGATACCAGTTTAAATCTCTCCAGCCTCCGTAGGTTATCTTATCTGCTGATACCAAATTTCCATCTAGTGCTGTAGCAAACCAGTCAGGGTGCTGTTTAAACAGTTCTGAATTCTCGCTTGCAATAAATGGAGCTAACCACAAGGCAGGCTTCTTACCTGCTTTTAAAATATCAGATACAACTCTTTCAAATCCTGATGGGAATTTATCAGTAAAGTTAAGCCAGTCACCCATATGTGTCTGATAGCCATCATCTAACTGCACATACTCAAGATTATCATGCTCTTTCATCTCATCAAGATTGGTATAAACAGCATGCTCTGTTAAATTTGCATAATAGCAGTACCATGAGCACCAGCCTGTAGGAGTATGGTCAAACTTTAAAGGTGTGTGGTGAGTATTGATAAGAGATGCAAATTCTTTTAAGACTTGAGCCTTATTCGTTCCTTCTAAAATGGTGAAGTACTCAGATTCAATTACATCCCCACATTTAAACTCTTTACCTTCAGTTAAAAGATCTATCTGTAAGTTTCCATCTCTGAAGATCTTAAAAAGACCAGTGTAATGTTCACAGGAGGTAAAGCCTAATAGATGCCATAAACCATCGTGCTTGAAGATTATAAAGTTATAAGCTTCTTTGTATTCTGGATTTCTATTTTTATGACTGTAAGGAGGTTCATCATCTGGGCAACGACCGATGTTTTCTATATTTTTAAAAGTACCGCCAGTCTGAGAGAGCATCTGGAAACCTTCAGCATAAAGTTTGTCATCAGTGGCTGCTACTTTTCCTGAGAACAGGTGAAGATTGCCTGTAAAGTCATAGGTGGTTACAAGTTTTCTTATAAGATACTCATTTTTACCTTTATTGATAATTGAAAAACTACAGTTGTTTGATGAATCTTTTAAGATCTTCAAAAGATAGTTATCAGACATTATGAAAATCCTTATTTGTGGTGAATATATATATGGGCAAAGCCTATAGGCTTAATCTTATTAGTAAAAGTCAACAGAGCTAACAAAATAGTCTCGACCATAGAACGATTGTAACAGTATGTAAAAACGATAGGTAGGTAAATTTTGAAAAAATGACAATGATCTGAATATAGTTTGTTTAATAAAATAAATAGGTTAAAAGAAAGTGTCTGTAATACAGGCTCGGTCTGCATCGACCGAGCTATATGATTATTTGTCTTTTTTAGGAGCAAACAGGAGACTGGCAGCAATACCTACAGAAAGTGTAACAACAATCACAATCAGAGAGGTATATACATCTATATCAAGACCGTAACCAGTTAAGTGTAAAGAAGCAGCAGCTGCAAGTTTGAAAGCTACAAAGAACAGTAGCACAATTACAGCTTTTTCTAGATATGCTAAGGCATTCTTTAAAGCATCTAGGATAAAGTACATTGAACGTAATCCTAAGATAGCAAAAATCATACAAGAATACACAATGAATGGATCTTTAGATACAGCAATCACAGCAGGTACTGAGTCAAAAGCAAACATCACATCAGAGGTCTCAACAATAGCTAAGCATAAGAACAAAGGCGTTGCATAAACAAGCCCCTTTCTCTTTAACACAATATGCTTATTCTCATCTTTTTTGAGCTCTTCCTGAACATGAGAGTTTGAAACAAAGAAATTATGACCGACTAACTTTGGGTATAGAGGAACAAAGAACTTAACGAACTTATAGGCAGGGTGATTTGAAAAGTCAGAAATGCCAGTGCTCTCTTTTTTCTTCATCATTAAGATTGCAGATAAAGCAACCATAATCGCGAAGATAATCTCCACATAAGCACCTAATGAGAAGAGCTCTGTTCCAATTAAAACAAAGATGAGTCTGAAGACAACAGCTCCTAAAACACCCCAGTATAAAACTCTGTGGGTATAACCTGATGAAATTCCAAACCATGAGAATACGGCCATGATGGCAAAAAGGTTATCTACAGAAATTGCCATTTCAAAAGCGTAGCCTGCAAAATACAAAGAAGCCACTTCTTTTGAAAAGTGATACCACAAGAAAGCTCCAAATAAACTTCCTACAGCAATCCAAAATAATGACCACATGGCAGCTGCTTTAACCGAGATAGGTTTGTCTGCACGGTGTGCAAATAAGTCGATTAAAAGTCCTGCAATAGCAAGAAGAGAAAAGATAACAATAGATTCAGTTTCAAGTCCGATATGAGGTGTAGTTTGCATCAATGATCCTAGATAATTACCTGTATAAAAAGTCATACCAAGTGAAGAATGACATCAGCCATATTACATTAAATATTAACAAGTATCTGCAAGTTTTTAAATGCAAAGGGACAATTTTATCTATCAGTAAAAGATAGATCTACCATAAAGAAAAATTACTCTTTAAAGACAATTCCTTCTAAAGACAGTAATTTTTTCTTAGTTTCAAGACCTCCTGCAAAGCCAGTAAGCGCACCGTCTTTACCTAGTACTCTATGACAGGGGATAATGATACATATAGGATTATGGCCTACAGCATTACCCACAGCTTGAGCTGACATGGCTTTTAATTTGTACTTATTTATAAGATTTTTCGCAATATCTCCATAGGTTAATGTCTTACCGTAACCTATAGTAGACAGGATCTCATAAACATTATGTCTAAAAGGTGTGGTATGAATTTCTATCTTAGGTAACAGTGACGGCCTTTTCCCTTCAAAGTAACTATCTAGATACAGTTTAGTCTTTGTAAATACTTCTGTTTCACGTTCGATGAGATCATCAAGTACAACAGGAATGTGTTTTTGAGATGAAAAATAAAGGGCAGTCAAGTTACTCTCAGTTCCTGTCATAGTTAAATCGCCAACAGGTGATAAGTAGTGAGATGTGTACATCATTTACGTTTGTGCCTTGAGAAAATTCTTAATTCAGGACAATTTTAATCAGCTGTGATGGTGTATTTAATCTTAAAGGAACACCTGCCCAAATACGAGTACCGTTAGTTACGATAACCTGCTCGTTATCAAGCCTGTAATAGCCACTGACAAGACCGCCGTTAGCTGCTGCTACAATCTGTTTTAAGCCTGGCATTAAACCTCCATGGGTGTGACCTGCAAGGGTAAGTGCTGAGATCTCTTTTAACTTTAGAGCGATTTTAGGCTGATGAATTAGAAATACTGTAGGAACAGAAGAATTTATGTCTTCTATAGCTTTTTTGATATCAGGTGAGGCAAAACCATAGCGGGGAGCTGACAGATCAATAAGACCGCAGAGATTTAAAAGTGGGGCTCCATTGTCGTCAGTAATTACGGTTCCATCATTTTCTAAAAACTTGATGCCACCACGTGAAAAGTAATTTAACCACTCGGTATAGCCTGAATAGAACTCATGGTTGCCAGAGACAGCATAGATGCCATATTTAGCTTTAAGCTTAAATAAGATCTTGGTCATATGGTCAAGATAGGCAATATCACCATCAATAAAATCACCGGTGATTACGATTAAATCAGGATCTTCAGCATTAGTTCTTTTGACAATATCCTCAATCTCAGATTCTGTTGTAGGAGCACTGATGTGTAAATCAGCCAAATGAATAAGCTTAAATCCTTGAGCTTCTTTTGGCAGATTGTTGATTTTGATATTGTATGTAATATCCTCAGGTGGAGCAAAGCCATTTATGACACCTGTAATTCCTAAAAAACAGGCAATAACTAGCATAACTACAGCATATCTTGTAGAAAAAGCTGGAATTAAGTAACGATGAATGTTCAAACGAACAAGCTTAAAGATACCGTTTAGCATCATTCTAAGTAAGGTTAGAATACATAAAAAGATTGCTGAAAAATAGATGCTGTCAGAGATGATTGCAGGATATCTTGTAAGTTTAGGATCCATAAAAGTTCCACCTGTAAATAGGTAGAAATAGATCTTAAGTGAACCAATACCAAAGAGCAGTGCCAGAATAATTCTTACAGTCTTTGACAGTTTCTTTAAAGGTAAGACAAAGAACAGAATAATTAAAAGTGCTTGAACAAAAGGATAAATTAAAAAAGCTAACATAATTAAATCAGTATTAATAGTTAAAACGTCATCAACAACGTTACCAAAATATCTTTAACTAGGAAACAAAAGCCTAGCTTATGTTACCTAGATTTAATTATCAAAACATGCCTAATCGTGTCAGATGTATGCCATTTCTTTAAGCACTAGGATTAAGACATCCAAGAATAGATGGTCTTAAAGCTCCAGTGCTCTTACCTAACTCTAAAGGTTTTCTATGACAGAACATATAAGCAAAGAAAGCAAAGGCATGAGCTTCAATAAGTTTTGAGTTTACCCCTAGCTTGTCAGCACAAACGACCTCTACATGTTGTCTTTCCAGTAACTTTGTAAATCTCTGCACAATTAGAGAGTTATAAGCGCCACCGCCACATAAGATCAGGCGAGCAGAATCAATTTTGTATTTAAAGAGGCTCTGTCTTATCGCATTTACAGAGGCTACCACGGTAAATTCCGTTAAGGTTGCAATTAAATCAGGAATAAAAGACTTATCTTGTGTTGCAAGCAGTAATTCTTCGGCGATGAACTCAGGATTAAAAGTTTCTCGACCAGTTGATTTTGGAGGTGGCAACTGTAAATATGGTTCAGATAGATATTTAGCAAGTAAAGCAGGGATGACTTTACCAGATCTTGCAATTTCTCCATCCTTATCAAAAGGCTTTTTTAATAATAATCTTGTGGCTGAGTCAATAAGGGTATTAGCAGGTCCCGTATCAAATGCATCTAGGATAGAGTGCTCTGCATCTTTATCAATAACAGTAAGATTCGCAATCCCGCCTAAATTTAGCACCATGGATACTTTGTCCGCTGATGAAAACTGAATTCTGTGGAAAGCCTGGGTAAGCGGAGCTCCATTACCACCGTTAGCAATATCGGCAGCTCTAAAGTTATTGATAACATCAATTCCTGTGAGAGCAGCAACTCTAGGTCCGTCATCTAACTGAATTGAAAATCCTTTTTCTGGACGGTGTCTTACAGTCTGACCGTGACAGCCTACAGCTACTACATCATCCTTTTTAATACCGGCTTTCTTTATAAGCTCATTAACAGCTTTTGCTTCATATTCAGCAAGCTTTACTCTTGCAACTCCCGCTTTTTCAATTTCATTGTCTGTACCTGTGCAGAGACTGTGCAGCAACTGTTTTAGCTCTTCATCAAAATCTATACTTATAGAGTCTACAATCCTACTTTTAACGTTGTATTGAGAGTTTGAAGATTTCTTCTCATTTAGTGAGGCAGAAGATTCTTCTTTTCCAAAATCAACCAAAACAGCATCGATGCCGTCGACACTGGTACCTGACATCAGTCCTATATAGTACTCAGACATAAAGGTCCTTTTTTAACTGAAAAACAAGATTAAATGGAGTTAGAAGTCATTTTAATATAAAATAAGAGAATTATTGTCTGTTTTTGAAATTCATAAATTTAGGATATTAGTCAGATGTCAGATATCGAGAACGCATTACGTGAAATTGCTCGTGGTGCAGAAGAAATTATTCCATTAGACGAATTAAAGAAAAAACTTGAATCAGGTCGTCAGTTAACTATCAAACTGGGTATGGATCCTACCGCTCCTGACATCCATTTAGGTCACACTGTGATCTTAAATAAGCTCAGAACCTTCCAAAAGTTAGGTCACAAGATTGTTTTAATCATTGGTGACTTTACAGCATCAATTGGTGATCCTTCTGGAAAGAACGCAACCCGTCCTGAGTTACCTCGTGAGCAGATCATTGAAAATGCTAAGACCTATGCTGAACAGGCTTTTAAGATCTTAGATAAAGATTTAACCGAGATCCGCTACAACAGCGAGTGGTGTGAGAAATTAGGTGCTGCAGGTACCATTAAGTTAGCTTCAAAACTAACCGTAGCTCGTATGTTAGAGCGTGATGATTTCTCAAAGCGTTTTGCTTCACAGCAGCCTATTGCTATTCATGAGTTTTTATATCCATTATTCCAGGGCTATGACTCTGTAGCTATTAAAGCAGATGTTGAGTTAGGTGGTACCGATCAGAAGTTTAACTTATTGATGGGCCGTGAGTTGCAAAAAGATGCCGGCATGGAGCCACAGTGTGTACTGATGATGCCTCTGTTAGTTGGTTTAGATGGCGTAGTTAAGATGTCAAAGTCTAAGCACAACTATATCGGTGTAACCGAAGCTCCTAAAGAGATGTTCGGTAAGATTATGTCTATTTCAGATGATCTGATGTGGTCATACTATGATCTTCTGTCATTCAAGAATATTGATGAAATCAAGGCTGTTCACGACAAATGCAACAGTGGTGAAATGAATCCACGTGATGCTAAGATTGAATTAGGTCGTGAAATTGTAGCTCGCTACCATGGTGAAGATGCAGCTAATGCTGCTGTTGAAGGCTTTAAGTCTCAGTTTGCTAAAGGTGCATTACCTGACGACATCCCTGAGGTTACTGTAACTTCAACTACTATTCCAAATCTATTAAAGGACGCAGGTTTATGCGCTTCAACATCAGATGCTATGAGAATGATTAAGCAGTCTGCTGTTAAGTGTGATGGTAAGGTGATTACCGACAAGGGCGCTCCTGTAGAGAAGGGAACTGCTATTTGGCAGGTTGGTAAGCGTCGCTTTGCAAAGGTTACTGTTGCTTAATCGAGGTATGCAAATGACACAGGATGAATTAAAGGTAATGGTTGCTAAGGCAGCATTAGAATATATTCCAAAGAATGCTGTTTTAGGTGTAGGCAGTGGTTCTACTGTAATGAAGTTTATTGAGCAGATTGGTCTTAATAAAGTTCCTGTTGCAGCCGCTGTAAGCTCTTCAAACAAGACCACAGAAGCATTAACCAAGATCGGTGTTAAAGTTGTTGATCCTAATAAGACAGATCCTTATGAGGTTTATATCGACGGCGCTGATGAAGTTGATCCTAACTTTAATATGATTAAAGGTGGTGGCGCTTGTTTAACCCGTGAGAAGATCTTAACTTCAATGGCATCAAAGTTTATCTGTATCGTAGATAAATCAAAGCTAGTTGAGTGCTTAGGTAAATTCCCATTACCAGTTGAAGTGATCCCAATGGCTCGAGAGCAGGTAGCTCGTACCTTACGTACCTTTGGTGGTGATCCTGTATTACGTAAAGACTGCATTACCGATAATGGTTGTGAGATCTTAGATGTTCATGGTCTGCATATTACTGATCCAGTAGCTCTAGAGCAGAAAATTAACCAGATCCCAGGTGTTGTAACCGTAGGTTTATTTGCTTCTAAAGGTGCAGACATCGTCCTTTACGCAACAGAAGAAGGCGTAAAAGTTTTAAAGAGAAACTAATCTTTTAAACTCTTCATTTCAAGCTCAGGAGTTCTTTCCTGAGCTTAATTTCCATCCAATAACTTACTTATCTTCAATCCTTAGTTATTCTGTTAAAAAATTAAACTATCACTGATGATATACTTATACTAAGAAAGAGCTTTTTTAGGACAACAAAATGGAATTTACAAAGCAACTTCCAGATACCACAGATTTTGGAGAGTTAATTGACAATAATTGTATTTATGTTGATAAAACAGCAATTATCAATCAATTTGCATCTAAAAAAGGTCCATTTTTCATTTCTCGCCCAAGACGTTTTGGTAAGTCTACTCTTATCAATACACTTCATGAACTCTTTGCTCATGGTCTTGAGAAATTTAAAGGTTTAAAGATTGAACCTTTGTGGAAAGACAAAACTTATAAAGTACTTCATTTAGATTTCTCTGTATTTAAAGAAACACCTTCTATTGGTTCATTTAATAATGATTTTATGGACAGTTTGAGGTTTTCTTTAGAAAGAGCTGGAATTGAACCTACAAAAGAAAAGGTAGATTTTCCAGCAAAACTACTTGAGAAGTCTATTGAAAATGAAGATGAGAGAGCAGTTGTACTGCTAGTAGATGAATATGATGCTCCTTTAACTGCAGTCTTAAATGATAGTAATGAATTTGAAGATAGACGCAAGATCTTATCTAACTTCTATATGACAGTTAAATCATTTCAAGTAAAATTCCGTTTCATCTTTATTACAGGTGTAACTTATTACGCTCATACTTCTATATTCTCAGCATTTAACAATCTAACAGATTTAACCTTAGATAGCGATTATGGTGCATTATTAGGCTACACCAGTGAAGAGTTAGAAAAGTACTTTAGTGAGTATATTGATAATGCTGTAGTGACTTTAAATAAGAAGTTCCCAACAGAACGTTATACACATGAAAAAGTTGTTGAAGAACTAAAGCGAAATTATGATGGCTACAGTTTTGATGAAGATTGTATGCACCATGTTTACAATCCTTGGTCGATATTAAATTTCTTAAAATCACCTCATAGAGGTTTCATTCCTTACTGGGTATCATCAGGTGGTTCAACACCAACGTTTTTAGTTAATTATCTAAAACAAGGATTAAAAAAATACAATTCAAATGAATTACAATCTCTGCTAGGTATTGACTCAACAGTTAATAAAGATACTGATTCTTTATATCCAAGTATTGAAAACATATCTAACATTGATTTATTTGCTATCTTGTACCAGGCAGGCTATTTCTGTATTAAGTCAGCTTTTGATGGCTATTTTAAGGTTGGTATTCCCAATCTTGAGGTAAAGAAAGCTTATTCAAACCTTGTATTAAATCAACTTACAAAGTCCCAAGACTCTAAGTTAAGATTCATTGAACCTTTCAAAGAAGTTTTAGCATCAGGAAACTTAGATAAGATAAAAGAGCTCTTCAATACCCTTATCAATGAGTTCTCCTATGAAACCGTAAAGAAGTTTAATGAAGCATGTTTTAGAGATGTACTAAAGCTAGCCATGCTAACCTTTAATGTATCAGCCTCAACAGAGGTAATGGGCGCTTGTGGCAGAGCAGATATTACAGCTGAAGCTGGTAAGTATCTGTATGTCTTTGAATTAAAGGTAACAGATAACAGTAAAGACATTGACACAAAACTTACCGAAGCTAAAGATCAAATCATTAAGAACAAGTACGCAAGACGTCTTACAGATAAGACTGTAGTACCAGTAGCTTTAGTTTTAGAGAATAATTCTAAGAGTAGAGAAAAGACTGATACTCCTGTTTGTGAGATTGTTGCTTTAGAAAAAGTTGAAGGTTAAACAAAAACAGTAATTTTATACAAAATAGTATTACATAAAATTATTATCTAACTATTTGAATTTATAATAATAAAAAAATTCTGTCAAAAGAATATTAGTTTATAAATAATAATTTTGTACAAGGAGTTTTAGCTTAGCTTTATAACAACCTAATATCAGCTAATACCTTTGAGATTTCTATGTTTCACACTGTTTCAATCTGCGTTTTTACAAAGGTTCAATTGAAACAGTGAGTAATATCAATTCTTTTAGCCAGCATTTAGTTAAATTCTTGAAATAGAGCAAGGAAAAAGGCACAATCTACTTATATGTTTACGTTGTTTTACACCAAAAGATAAAAGTTGGCACACAACTTGAAAGATATACCTCAGTAAAAGATTAATCTGTCTGAATTTTGACAGTTAGAGGTAGATATGAGTATGTCAATAAATGGTCTTGGTGCAACTTCAATGTTAGCTCAGCTTCAGAAGATGCAACAACAGATGCGTACTTTAAGCATGGCATCAGCTGATAACCAGATGTTAAATCAGAATGTTAACAACACACCTGTATTTAATCAGCCTGAAGTAACCACTACATCAGGGGCTGCTCCTATAGAGCAAACTGATAATGTAGGTGCATTTGCTAACATGCTCCATGAAGCTTTTGAAACAGTTAATAATTTACAAAACGATTCATCAAATAAGCAGACTCGTTTTGATTTGGGTGACAGATCAATGACACTATCAGATGTTATGCTCGCATCCCAAAAAGCTAGTATTTCATTTGATGCAACCTTACAGGTTCGCAATAAAATGATTGAAGCTTATAAGACAATATCTCAGATGCAGATCTAATTTATTCTGCATGCTTTTACGGTGAGGATAAAAAATGGCAGACAACGGTTTTCCTGTAGCGCAGGGCGGTCAAGAGCAGGATACATCATCAGCTCTGACAACTACAGATAGCAGTCAGTCAAAAGATCTTGTAGCACAGAATACTGAGTCTATGCCTGCAGTTGGGGCAGATGAAGATGTTGATACCTCTAAAACATCTAGCATCAAGGGCTTTTTCAAAGATGGTGAGATGGTTCACCGTCTGATTATTTTAGGCTTCTTAGTGATCTTTGTTGCAGCTATTATCTTTGCTGTAATCAGTTTCTCCTCATCAGGTAAATCTCCAGAGTCAGAGCGCAAATTAGGTCAGTATTCAACTCAGGATATTGGTAGCGTATTAGATTTCTTAGAAAACGAAGGCTACAAGTACAGATTATCAGGTAATACCATTTCAGTTGATGTTAAGGATTACAATGAAATCACTGAAAAGATGTTAAGAAAGGGTATTGCTCTCCCTCAGGAAAAAACTGATGAGGGCGACCAAATTATCATGTCAGATACCGGCTTTGGTGTCTCTCAGAGAATGGAAAATGAGAGAATTAAGCACGGTCGAGAAGTACAGTTAGCTCGTGCCATTGAAAGAATTGATGGAGTACAGCATGCAACAGTGCTTTTAGCAATTCCAAAAGAGAATGTTTTTGCTCGTGAAAAGAGCAGACCTAGTGCTGCTGTTGTCGTTACATTAAAGCAAAATGCTTATTTGACACCTGAGAACGTAAACTCAATTCGCTTTTTAGTATCCTCATCAGTTCATAATCTGATGAGTAAAGACGTTTCTGTAACAGACCAACAGGGCAGACAGTTATCAGCTGAGGTTAAGACAGATACAGCTGAAAACAAGTTACAGCGCGAGTTTGAAATCCGTACTATGCGTGAAGCTCAGTATCGAGACAAGTTAGATACAATCTTAGCTCCAATGCTAGGTTTGGGTAACTACTCATCTGAAGTTGATGTAACACTAGATACTACAGTTCAAGAAGAAACTTCACAGTTATATAACCCTGACTCACAGGCTGTGCGTTCTGAGACTTTAAAAGAACAGTCTGGTAATGATGAAAAGACTAATCCTTATGGAGTACCAGGATCATTATCAAATCAGCCTCCTGCTAATGCTTCTATTCCTCAGCAGTTGAAAAATGGTACTGCTAATGCGGCATCTACAACCTCAGACAATAAAAAAGAAAGTCGTGAAGCAGTAAGAAACTATGAGGTTGATACCACCTTACGTCATACTGTAAGACCATCTAACGTAGTTCAGAGATTGACCGTGTCAGTTGCTGTTGATTATGTAAAGCAATTAGACAAAGATGGTAACATTACCTATGTTCCACGTTCACAAGAAGATCTGGATAAGATTGCAGACCTAGTTCGTGGCGGTTTAGGTTTAAATGAAAGTCGTGGTGACTTTGTTAAAGTAGAAACAGTTTCATTCCCACATGGTGACATCAAACCACCTCTTCCATGGTACGAGCAGGAGTTCTTCTACCGCTTAGTCCGTATTGGTGGCTCAATCATCATTGTGCTGATTGTAATCATCTTTATCATCCGTCCATTGCTCAACAAGCTCTTGCACAAGGACGAAGACGAACTCAATCCAGATGTTGATCAGGACGAGTTGGATTCTCAGTCAGCTTTAGACGGTTATGACGATTTCAACTTGATTGCTAAGAATAAGGAATTGGCAGATCAGGTATATACAATCAATCATGAAGGCGGTATTGAGCTTCCTAACCTCCATAAAGAAGCAGATCTGCTCAAAGCAGTTCGTACTCTTGCCTCTAATGAACCACAGCTTACAGCTGAGGTTATTAAAGATTGGTTAGAAGAAGATCTTAAAGAAAAGGCTTAGGAGTTATAAATGTCAGATAACGCTCCATCATTACCTCAAACCACTGATGCAGGTGGCGCAGTAAGTACTGCTGTATCAAACAAAGCAGTTTTGGAACTTACAGAGGATGAAAAATCTGCCTTAGAGAACATGAGTGGCATGGATAAGGCCGTGCTTCTAATGTTATCTCTCTCTGAGGAAGATGCTGCACAGATTTTCAAAAACCTAGAACCAAAACAGGTTCAAAAGTTAGGTATAAGAATGTCAGAAATGTCTGCTTTCTCTCAAGATCAGGTAAATGCAGTACATAAGACCTTCTTAAAGGATGTAACCAAGCATTCAAATTTAGGTCTTGGCAATTCAGATTTCGTACGCCATGCCCTAGTTGCAGCTTTAGGTTCAGAAAAAGCAAACAACCTTATCGAACAGATTTCTTTGGGTACAGGTTCACGTGGTCTAGATTCTCTAAAATGGATGGATGCCCGTCAGGTTGCTACTATTATTCAGCATGAGCACCCTCAGATTCAGACTATCGTTTTATCTTACTTAGAGCCTGAACAGTCAGCTGAAATTTTAGCTCAGTTCCCTGAGGCCGTACGTTTGGACCTAATCATGCGTATTGCTACCTTAGAGGAAGTTCAGCCTGCTGCATTACAGGAATTAAACGAAATCATGGAAAAACAGTTTGCTGGTGCTGCAGGTTCTCAGTCAGCCAAGATTGGTGGTCTGAAGAGTGCTGCTGATATTATGAACTACTTAGACAGCTCAACTGAGACTCAGTTAATGAATGCTATTCAGTCTCAGGATAAAGAAATCGGCAATCAGATCCAGGATCTTATGTTCGTATTCGAAAACTTGGGCGCTGTTGACGATCGTTCTATTCAGACCTTGTTGCGTGATGTCCCTAGTGACGTTCTGCAGAAGGCTTTAAAGGGCGCAGACGATACTCTAAAGGAGAAGTTCTTCAAGAACATGTCTTCACGTGCATCTGCTTCTTTAAAGGAAGATTTGGCATCTATGGGACCTACCAAGCTCTCCGATGTTGAGGCAGCACAAAAAGAGATCCTTACTATTGCAAGAAAACTGTCAGATTCTGGCGCTATTATGCTAAATCGTGGCGGTGGTGGCGACTTCGTATAGTAACGGTGTCACCAGAGTACAGGGCTTGCTTTAAAGAGAAGGCAAGCTGTTACTTAATGTAGAAGAGATGATTTTTAGTCATGGATGACTTTTTAAAGACAGTAAAAGACGCTAAAGGCGATGACTTTGTTATTGCAGAAGAGACCGATCCTTATGTTCACTCTAAGATCGATGTTAGATATAACAGAAAAGTTACAACTGTCACCTCTGCAAAGAAAGTAACAGATTACAAAGTAAAGCAATGGCCTACCTTGTCAACCGATGAAGAAAACGGTACTAATGCGCTTGGTATCAGTATAGATGCTCTAGAGCGCAGACGTAAAGAAATGGAGATAGCAAGACTTGCTAAAGATCGCGAAGAAGAACGTAAGGCTATGGAAGAGGCCAACTCCATTTTAGATGAGGAATTAGAAAACACAAAGGCTGAAAATCAAACTCCATTAGTTACAGTTGAAGAGCTTGATAAAATCAGAAACGATGCTTACGAGGAAGGTTTAGCTCAAGGTCGAGATGATGGCTATAAGCAGGGACTTGAACAAGGTTTGAGTGAAGGCCAAAAGCAAGGTTATGACAAAGGCTTTGAAGAAGGTTCTAAAAAAGGTTATGACCAAGGTTTTTCACAAGGTAATGAAGATGGCTTTGTCAAAGGTCATAATGAAGGACTAGAGTCAGGTCAACAGGTCGTATTAGAGCAGTCTGAGAGATTCAGATATCTAGCCGATTGTCTTGCTAATCCTTTAAGAGAAGTTGACAGAGATGTCACCGATGAACTTGCTTATATTGTTTCTCGCTTAGTTAAAGTGATTACTTGTAAAGAAATCAAGAAAAACGCTCAATTTTTACAAAAATCAATAGAAAAAGCGGTATCTATCCTGCCTAATGCTCAAAAAGGTGCTGAAATCTACTTAAATCCAGAAGATTTATCTGTCGTTGAGGCAACTTTTGGTCAAGAGTACATCAAATCTCAAAAATGGGATTTAAAAGAAGATCCTTCAATTGAGGTTGGTGACATTAAGGTTACAAATTCTCAATCAGAGATTAACTGGAAATTAAATGACAGAATTGATGCGCTTTTACAGGATTTTTTAACTAGTGTTTATCCTAGTGTAGATAAAGCTTTAAGAGAGCCTGTTGAAGGTTGTCCTGATTATGATGAAACTCCAAAAAAGCCAGTAGCTCCGAGAGTTTTATCTGATATTGCACCAACCTTTGTTGAAAACAATGCCGAGGCTCAAAATGAACAGCTTCCAAAGAGAAATGAGCAAAGTGATCCTGAGAATTTACAGGCTCAAGCAGATTCTGATGAAACTCAGGTTGAGCCTCAATTAGATCCTAATGGAATGGTCCCTCCTCAGGCTTAAAGGTAACTGTCATGAATAACCTTTTATCAAGACTGCAATCAGTTAACTTGCCTGATAAGCAAAGTGAGCCGGTACTCTCAGGTCGTTTGACAAGAGTAGTAGGTCTTACTCTAGAGGCTGTTGGTATTAAAGTACCATTAGGTCAGCGCTGCAGAATTGATACTGCCTCAGGCCCTATGACTGCTGAAGTGGTAGGTTTCTCAGGTGGTACTACCTTTTTAATGCCTACAACAGAAATTACCGATGTTCAAAACGGTGATCTGGTAACTCCAATCAGCAGTGCTGATAGCTATCCATATGGTTTGCATCTTTTAGGAAGAGTTGTTGATGGTATCGGCAATCCTATCGATGGCAAAGGCCCATTAGTAGCTAAAGATTCAACCCGTTGGCATGCCACAAAATTAAATCCTATGGCGCGTCGCCCAATTAAACAGCCATTAGACGTAGGTGTAAAAGCAATCAATGCTCTTTTAACCATTGGTCAAGGTCAGCGTATCGGTTTGTTCGCTGGCTCTGGTGTGGGTAAGTCAGTGCTTTTAGGTATGATGACCCGTGGTACTACAGCTGATATTGTTGTAGTAGGTTTAATCGGCGAGCGTGGTCGTGAGGTTAAAGAATTCATTGATGATATTTTAGGTGAAGAGGGTAGAGCCCGTTCTGTGGTAATTGCAGCTCCTGCTGATGCTTCTCCTTTAATGCGTCTAAAAGGATGTGAAACGACACTATCTATTGCTGAGTACTTTAGAGATCAGGGCTATAACGTACTGTTGATGATCGACTCATTAACCCGTTATGCCATGGCTCAGCGTGAGATTGCTCTGGCTGTAGGTGAACCGCCTGCTACTAAAGGTTATCCTCCATCAGTATTTGCAAGATTACCTGCCTTAGTTGAAAGAGCAGGTAACGGTGGTGAAGGTCAGGGCTCTATTACAGCTTTCTTTACAGTTTTAGTAGAAGGTGACGATCTGCAAGATCCTATTGCAGATTCTGCTCGTGCTATCTTAGACGGTCATATTGTGTTATCAAGACAATTAGCAGACTCTGGTCACTTCCCTGCTATTGATGTTGAAAAATCAGTAAGCCGTGTTATGCCGGCTGTTGTAAGTGCTGAACACATGGTAATGGCAAGAACCATTAGACAGTGTTTAGCTCAATATACTCAAAGTCGTGAGTTAATTCAGATTGGTGCTTATCAAAAAGGATCTGATCCTAGAGTAGATCAGGCAATTATGATTAAGCCCTATATTGATGAGTTTACTGTTCAGGGTATGAAAGATATTGTTCCATTTAAGCAGTCCTTAGATGGTTTAAAACAATTATCGATGCTTTTAATTAACGATGCTCAGAATAAGATTAACGCAATGCAACAGGCAAATGGTCAAGCACAAAGACCAGCTCAAGGTGCTACTTTAAAGGCAACAGGCGGATCTTCAGGCGCTACCTTAAAACCATCAAAAGTACAAATAACCAATAACTTTAAAGGTTAGTTTTACAGCATAGGTTTACGGAATAAGTCATGAGTGGTGATAAAGCCCTACTTTTGGTTCTTGATTTAAGAAAAAAAGAAGAAGACAGTGCACTTGAAATGTGGACTGATGCTAAGAATGCTGTCATCAATTTTGAGCGTCAAATCGAACAGTTAAAACAGTTTGAAAAAATCTACGAAAATGAGATGACCGTAAAGTCAAAAAATGGCATGGATATGAACATGTATATGTCATATCAGCAGTTTTTATCAAAGCTAGATAAGATTAAAATTCGCCAGGAAGCTGGTCTTATTCAACTGCAGAACCAGGAAGAGCGCGCTAAGCAAAACTATTTAGATAAGCAAAAAAGAAGAAAGATCATCGAGTCTTTATTAGAAAAGCACAAACAAGAACGCCTTTTAAGGGAAGCTAAAGCTGAGCAAAAATTAACAGATGATATCGTAAGCTCAAAACAAGCCCGTCTTTTAATGGATAAAGATAAAGTTAACAGCTAATTTTTTTTTCAGAGCTAGCTTTTTTAGTCCCACCTTTTTCAAAGATGTATTTTACCTTCATTTAAGCAGCAGCTGAGCTAAAAACATCTCCTAAATCAAACGTTAAAATTCAGTTTACTTGTCCACAATATTAGCTTACGTAAATAGTTCAGTAGTACGTTTGTTCTCAGATTGTGAAAGAACTTAACATGTTAGAGAATCATGGATTTTTACAAAAAGGTCTTAGTGTTACTGTAATTCCAAGTGCTAACCCTTTTCCCATGAACATCGGCAAACGCTTTTGGGCCATGGATGATACTGATATCAATAGAATGTTTCCAGGCTACAACAAAGGTGAAACAACACAGAGAATAGCAGCTGGCTTATTTGAAAAACTGCAAGGCTATGAATATGGAATTCAGATGGCTTCTTTTTATATGCCTGGAGAATTTATCCCTCATGTAAGAATTGTCAAAACCGCTTTGGATTATGCTGATGAAGGTAAAGATTTTGGTTTGCCTTATGTATCTGTAAGTGAGCCTGCTCCTTTTGATACTACACTTTTAAATTACAACTGGCAGAACTGGAACACCAAAGCTTTCTCTCTGTATGGAGGAGAAATAACAGAATTGAAAGCTTTTTCTGTAAAAGTGAATTAAATGCAGTTTTGCGTTTTATGATCAATGCCCAATATTCATAAATAAGAGCTTAAAATAACTGTCATATTGCAGATTGAAAGTTACCTTTTGATCTGCTCTTTTGAGCAAAAGTACATTTGCTTAAATAAGCCATCAAGAGATGTTTTTCTTTTGAAGTTCTCAATCTCTCTTCCTAATCAAAAATCTAAGAAAAAAGTTCAGCCTCTGGTTCATATCAACAAATAGACTCGAGATTTAAACTTGGCAAAGTATTTGCATCTATAAGTTTATATAAAGACAAACTTCTTTATGAAATGTAAAAAAAATAAATAACTAATTGAATTATTAAATAAAAATATACAACTGTCTTGTAAGAGAGGATGTGCAATGCAAAACATCGGCAATACATATCAGACTATTAAAAACAATGTTGCCTCTAACGGCAACGTTAATTCAACAGTGTCTAAACAGAATGCTTCTGACTTTAGTGATCTATTCTGTTCTCTAACTGGAGCCATTAACTCAAAATCACTGACTGCAACTTCATCAGTACAGAACTCCATGAATGTAAAAAGTCCTGTAAGAACTATCAAGAAGAATGTAAAGAGCACAAGCTCTAATAAGACTCTTGATAAATCATCTAACTTGAAAACTGATACTCTTGTATCTAACAAAAATTCTGTAAAGCAGAATAATCATGCTGTAAAGACAGAGTCTGCTAAAGTTGAAGATGTTAGATCAAATTTAGATGATGAAGAAAACTTATCAAATAAAAACTTATCATCAAATGATGAAATCCTAATCTCAGATCTTTTAGGTACAGAGAATACAGAGCTAGTTTTAGATAATACTGACTTATTAGACAAAGCCGACTTATTAGGCAATACTGATAACTATACTGTTGATTTTTCTAATTCAAATCAATTGATGGATGCAAGTGATGTTAATGCCTTAAATAAGAAAATTGTGTTAGTAGATAAAATAGTGCAGAGAAGCTCTAATTTAATTATCTCTAATGCTAATAACTCTGATAGCTTACAGTCTAGCTCATTTGATACAGAGAATTTAAAGAATTCACTTTTAAATCTTTCAAATGAGGATTTAAGTTCCATTGAGAATTTAGATGACACTAAATTAAATGAATTTATCAAAACAGCAATTGATGCCACTTTAAAATCAGATGTAAATGCATCAAAAAATACTTTAAATGCAAGTTCATCAGAAGAGAGTAATCTTGATTCATGGTTTAATGAAATTTTAGGTGATGCAGAGGTTGAATCAGTTAAAGTAACTTCCAATGACAGTGAAAACACTGATTTTGGTGCTGATGATTTTGATTTAATTGAGCAGAGCTTAAAGTTATCTAAATCACTGGATGAAAAACTTTCTAAAGCAGATGTAAAGAGCAAGATTGACGCTATTATGGATTCTAAAAAAGAAGCATCTGAAAACACTTTAGCTAAATCCTTAGAATTATTAAGGGGGACAACCCAGGGCGATACTAATACAAGCTCAAGAGTTACTCTTGACAGCACCGGATTAAATCGAGTTAATTTAAATAATACTCAAGATCAGAAGATAAGCTCAAATGGTTTTCAAAGTCTAGAGCAGGCAATAAAGTCAGCTTTTGAAAGCTCAAGCTCAGTAATGTCATCAGACTTATCACAGGAAGGTAACTCTGACACTAATCAGAATCAGTCATTCCAGAGTATGTTACAGCAGTCTGCTGCAACTAATAAGGAAAACACTCAGAACCAGATATCAAAACAGTTTGACTTATTGAGCATGTCATCTAACTTAAAGCAAAATGCGCAGGCTTTAACTGAAAAAGTAATGCAGATGGCATCAAAGAACTTAAAAACTATGGATTTGACTTTAAACCCACATGGTTTAGGTAAGATGAAGATTTCTCTTGATGTAGGTTCTGCTGATGATGTTACCAAGATTTCTATTTCAGCAAGTTCTCCAGCTACTAAAGCTTTAGTAGAGCAGGGCATGGAAGCTTTAAGACAGACCTTAAGAGATAACGACATCAATGCTAAAGCAGAGGTTACTGAATATGAAGACAACCATTCAAATCAGAACCCAAATCAGGAATTTGCAGGCAATGAGCATCAGTCTCAACATGGTCAGCAAGAGCAAAATCAAGATGATCTAAGTTACGGCACATTCTTTGCTTCAAATGATGAGGATGATAATCAGTCAGAAAATCTGACAGAAAATCAGACTGAAAATATAATGAACTCACAAAATGGTGATTCTGTAAGCTATTTTGCGTAAAAATCAACAGATTATTTAATTCTCTGTGCCATAATATAAATAATTAGGAGAGAGTTATGGCTGAAAAGAAAAAAGATGACGAACTGGATAGCCCAAAGCGTGGTAAGAAGCTATTTATTCTTATCGCAGCCTTGTTGTTGCTAATCTTAGGTGTTAGTGGCTATTTTGGTGCTGCTTACTTCTTGCAGTTACCTCCATTTGAGCCTCCTGGGCCTACCGCAGAAGAAATCGCTGCTCAAAAGGCTGAAGAAGAAAAATCTCAAAAACTTCTGCAGCGCGAGATCTATGTTAAGTGCTCAGAGAAATTCTCTTTTAACATCAAGAGTGAAAGAAGATTACATACAGGTCAGGTAGATGTGGTGTTAGTAGTTCAAGGCGAAGAGAACGAAGCTTTAGCTAAGAAACATCTGACTTTAATCGATAGTGTTATTTTTGATAAACTCAGCGCACAGACCTATGAAGGACTGCTGTTACCTTCAGGACGTCAGAGACTTAAAAGAGAGTTACTAGATGCTGCAAGAGCAAAAATGTCTGAAATTGCTAAAGCTCCAGTAGTTGATAAGATCCTCTTTACTAGCTTTGTCCTGCAGTAGGAGAAATATTTGTGACTGAATTTTTAACGCAGGATGAAATTGATGCTCTGTTACACGGAGCAGATGATGTAGAGCCAGAAGAGCCGCAAGACGTCTCGGGCGTCAAAACCTTTGATTTTGGTTCCCAGGAACGTATTGTTCGTGGTCGTATGCCAACGCTTGAGCTTGTTGATGAGCGTTTTGCTCGTCACATGCGTATCAGTTTGTTTAACATGATGCGTCATTCAGCTGAAGTGACCTGGACTGGCGTGAACATGATGAAGTTTGGTGAATACCTGCAGACTCTGTATGTGCCAACTTCATTGAACATGGTGCGCTTTAGACCTTTAAAAGGTACTGCTCTAATTACTTTAGAGGCTCGATTAGTATTCATCCTTGTAGAAAACTTCTTTGGTGGTGAAGGTCGTTTTAGAACCAAGATTGAAGGTCGTGAATTCACCCCAACTGAAAGAAGAATTATTCAAAAACTCTTAAAGATGGTTTTTGCCGATTACAAGGAAGCCTGGGCTCCTGTGATGGATGCCGAGTTTGAATACTTAGACTCAGAAGTTAACCCTTCAATGGCAAATATTGTCAGTCCATCTGAAGTCTTAGTTGTAAACCAGTTCCATATTGATCTTGATGGTGGCGGTGGTGATCTGCATATCTGCTTCCCATATTCAATGATTGAGCCTATTCGTGAACTTTTAGATGCTGGTGTACAGTCAGATAAAGGTGATACCGATGTTCGCTGGAACAAGGCATTACGTGAAGAAGTTATGGATGTTAACGTTGATATGAGAGTAAAGCTCTTAGATACTTTAGTCTCACTGCGTGACATTATGAATTTCCAGCCAGGTGATATCCTCAACGTGGAGATCCCTGAAAACCTCTTGGTCTATATCGAGGATCTGCCAAGCTACAGAGCTAAATTAGGCCAGTCTAAAGAAAAGCTTGCAATTAAGATCTCCGAAGTTCTTGAGAGACCTAAGAGTGCTAAGAACGATTTGAGCTTCATCAAGGGCAATAATATGAATGTAGCTGATGATGAAGAAGTTGAAGAATTTGATGATGATTAAGGTGAAATATGTCAGACGATCAGAAATTAGCAGATGAATGGGCCGCAGCTCTAGGAGCACAGGATTCAGGTTCTGACCCAACTGCAGCTCCTATTGAAGAGTTTGAAGAGGATAGCTCAGCTAATAAAGCGCCACTTTCAGTTGAAGAGCGTAAAAAGTTAGATTCTATCTTGGATATTCCTGTAACCATTACCATGGAAGTAGGTCATGCCAAGATCTCTATCCGTAACCTGTTACAGTTAAATCAGGGTTCTGTAATCGAACTTGAAAGATTAGCAGGTGAGCCTTTAGATGTTTTAGTTAACGGCACTTTGATTGCTCACGGTGAAGTTGTTGTAGTTAACGACAAATTCGGTATCAGATTGACTGATGTTATCAGCCAGGTTGAGAGAATTAAAAAGCTTCAATAAGATGAGATTATTGTTATCCCTATGCCTGCTGTCTTATGCAGGCATTGCCGTATCTGATGAGACTACCTCAGGTCATGAATTATCCTCTGCAAGTCAACTTTTCACTTGGCTTCTATCTACCTTTGCAATTTTAGCTATAATCCTTGTTGTAGCTTACCTTTTGAAGAAAACACGTTTTGTAAGAAATAATTCAGGCAAGCTTGTTATATTAAATCAGCTATATTTAGGACCTAAGCAAAGAGTGGTTGTAGTAAAGGCTAAGAACAGACAGATAATGCTGGGCGTTACTCAAAGTCAAATCACCTATTTAACCGATTTAGATGATGAGAAAGCTGAGTTTGACAAGGTATTAGAAGATCACTCAAAGGCTAATACAGATACAGAAAACAGTATAGAGCAGGGTTCACATGATATTTCAAAGAGCAATTGAATCTAAAGAGTACATGGCAAATTCAAAAGCCATGCTGTCAAAACTCAGGTCTTTAAAGAGGAGTCTTGCTATAAGTTCTGTATTAACTCTTATAACAGGACTTATTCTGTTTTTATTGCCTACTCAAAGTATTGCGGCAAATCTTGATATATCAGCATTTACTGTAAAGACCAATCCAGACGGTACGCAGGATTACTCATTATCTCTACAGGTTGTGATCTTAATGACTTTATTGTCATTCTTACCATCAATCTTAGTAATGATGACCTCCTTTACACGTATTGTCATTGTGCTTGCAATTTTGCGTCAGGCCATAGGTTTACAGACCTCACCATCAAATCAGGTGTTAATTGGTATTGCCTTTTTTATGACCATTTTTGTGATGACTCCTGTTTTTGATGATATGTATACACAGGCAATTGAGCCATATATGAATGATAAAATCCAGGCAAGAGATGCTTTTGAAATTGCACAAAAGCCTTTGCACAAGTTCATGCTCGATCAGACCCGTATGACAGATTTAAATGCCTTCTCAGAATTTGCCAACATCAAGATTGACAAACTAGAGAATGTGCCAATGAGAGTGGTAATTCCAGCTTTTATTGTCAGTGAATTAAAGACAGCATTCCAAATCGGCTTTATGCTGTTCTTACCATTCCTTATCATCGACCTTGTGGTAGCATCAATTCTGATGGCTATGGGTATGATGATGTTGTCACCTATGATTGTGTCGTTGCCATTTAAATTGATGCTGTTTGTGCTGGTAGATGGCTGGTCTCTTATCATGGGAACACTGATGTCCAGTTTCGGACTCGGTGTCGCAGGAGGGTAGTGTATGGAACCAGAAGTCTTTGTCGATATTGTCCGTGAAGCTTTAGGTCTGGTGGCACTATTAGTAAGCGCAAGTATCGTACCTTCATTGTGTGTAGGTCTGTGTGTATCTATCTTCCAGGCTGCAACCTCAATTAACGAGCAGACTTTGTCATTCTTACCTCGTCTGCTTGTAACAGTAGGAGCTCTGATGGTAGGTTCTCACTGGGGTCTTGAAAAGCTCATGTCCTTTTTCAAGACCATTATTGATTTAATCCCACAGGCTGTAGGTTAATGGACGTACTAGAGACAATCACTCTTACAGCAGTAGCTCAGTTTGTCTGGCCACTGTGTCGTATCAGTGCCTTTTTAGCAACAATGTTCGCTGTCTCTGGAAACTCTTTTCCTATGATGACACGAGCTCTATTGGCTCTTACAATTACAGTCTGTATGCTGCCATCTATTCCTAATCTGGCACCTAACACTGATCCTTTTACTGTATACGGCATTATCGTAACTATAAAAGAGTGTTTAATCGGATTAGCTTTAGGTTTGTGTACGCTCTTTATCTCACAGGCTTTTATTATTGCAGGTCAGGCTGTAGCGATGCAGACAGGTTTAGGCTTTGCTTCCTTAGTTGATCCTGTATCAGGTACCAACTCTCCTGTAGTAGGTCAGTTTTTTACAGTACTGTGTACCTTAGTCTTTTTCAGTGTAGATGGTCATTTAATATTTTTAAGATTATTGCTAGAGAGCTTTAAAGCTCTGCCTATGGGTGAGGCTTTACCATTGTATGGTATAAGAGAGTTTGTCATATTCTCAGGATCCATGTTCAAAGCAGGTCTTGCCATGTCCATGAGTGCGATTTGTACTATGCTCGTGGTTAACTTTACTTTAGGTGTAATGACAAAAGCTGCTCCTCAGTTAAATATCTTTTCTTTAGGTTTTGCCGTAACAATGATTGTAGGACTGTGTGTCCTCTTCCTGTCATTAAATGCCTTTATGAGTAACTTTACACATAACTTTGATGCTGTATTCAATACAGCATGTTCCTTAGTAGGAATGAGTTGTGAGGGAATACTGTAAAACTCTTGTTACTTATGCAGAACAAGCACTAAATAAATCTGTCTGAATACCTTCTGATACGGATTTTTTATACTAAAGTCATCTGTATTTATAGCGTTATTCAGGATTTCGATAAAGTTGAGTATTGAGTAAACATCTGTTTCTGATATAACAGAACAGTGTAATTCATTTGAAAGAAATAGGTTTCCAGCGGGGGCTTGTCTCCAGCATTTCTTACTAATAATTTTGATAAATTAAATTTAGCACACTCATGAGCTCCAACCCATGTTCCTCCTTTATTTGGATAAGGTTTACCTTTAGCATCAGCGACAAAAGAGCAAGTTACAATCATAGCATAGTCAGATAAGGCATAAATAATCTTATTTCTTGCCATGGCATTGTAACCAGAAAATCTTGAATTTTGATGTGTAAGTGATAAGTACACAGAACATTCATCTAACAGAGATTTTTTAACTTCTAGAGCAAGAATCCTTTTTGAAAGACTGTCTGGAACTGTAATGAAACTTACTCCACCACTAGAACGTGAAATTGTTTCTGCAATGAGATATATTCCTTTTGCACCTCCTGATGAAATAGCAAAACCAGCTTGTACTGCTTTTTCAACAAAGTTTTCAGCGAATTTTTGAGCGCCACTATCAGAGGTAAGCTCTCTAGAGCCAACTACAGCGACTGCACTAATGAGATTTATTAGAGATAGCTCGCCTACGTAATAGATAACAGAAGGTATAGCTATTCTGGTGTCTTTAAATTTTAGGCGTAGCTTTTGAGGATAAATACTTTTATCGGCTCTAGTAACAACTCTTATTCCTCTTTTTTCAAGTTCACTTAACTCAAGAGTCAACTGTGTATGTCTCTTTATCAGTAGAGGGAGCCTGTCAGAGAAATCCAAATTTTTAACTCTTGTAAAAAGAGATTTTGAGCCTGTGTAATTTCTAAGATCTTAGAAGGTTTCATTGTAAATAAATCTGATGGTTGATATCCAGATTTAAAAAGAGCCAGTGCAAATTTTGAATAAGTAGAATCTGAATATGGCTTTAGTTTTTTGTCACAAGCCTTATCTGAACATAGCAATAATGTTGCAAAATCATTTTCTGAAATCGATTTAATATTATTCATTTTGATTTGAAGTATCTGCTATTGCCAATGAAGTCACTGATTTTACCAACCCTCTTTTTAGAAGTAACCCTCCACATATGGTAAAAGTCCATCGAGAATCAACCATATCATCTATTATATGCACGTCCTTGTTTCTAATCTTTTGTATGGAATCATCTCATATTCTGAAAACTCATGTTAAATTTTTAAATTTGCATTTCAGAATGATGCATTTGCTTTTTTTTTGATTTCGCATGAGTGATCTTAATGGCTTACTATTAGTGTATGCGCAGATCCTTTGTCTCTTAAATATTTAGTAGCTAAAAAGTAAATGAGGCTGTTTCCCCATACTGTTCTTTCTACAACTAATGTGGCATGATTAGTCACCGTGGAAATGATCAGCTTTTAGCTGATCTTCTCTGAATTTAGCGTTATTTCCGTACAATTCTTTTAGGTAAGATTCGAAAATTTGCTACATTTCCATGTCATCAACCTTTGTTTTTTAAATATAAAAGTTAATATATATTATATATCAGTATTTAAAATTTAAAACAACACTTTTGCTCCTGAATTGATTACAGACTTCACATTCAGGAGCATTGAAATTGTATTACTCTTCAACTAACTCATAGCAAGGAACGTATTCTTTCTGAGATAAAAGCACACGTCCTTGATCAATATAGCTTCTTAAAAGACCATCCATGGATTTGATGATGTCTTTATCACCATGTAATTTAAATGGACCTTTTTGAGCTACTAGCTTGATGCCATTCTCTTTAACATTACCAGTTACAATTCCTGAGAAAGCAGAGCGTAAGTTGCAAGCTAACTTCCATGGTTCCTGATCACGTCTTAAATCAAGATTTGCCATGAACTCATGAGTAATTGGAGATGCAATCTGCAATTCAAGAGGAATATGTAAAGTCCAGTTAAAGCAATAAGAATCATGAGTAATGGTTCTATGATCCAGTACAGAGTCATTGTATTGCTTTACCTTTTGAGCTACAGCAATTGGATCATCGATTATAAGATCATAGTAACGTGTGATCTCTTTACCAAAGCATTCAATTAAGAAGTCCTGTAATTCATCAAAGTAGCCTTTTGATGATTTTGTACCAGTTAAGATCAAAGGTAAGAAGTTGTGTTTGTTCTCCTTACTTAATTTGATGCTCAAAATATAGAGTAATTCTTCAGCGGTACCTGGACCACCTGGGAAGATTATAAGCGTATGACCAAGACGGACAAAGGCCTCAAGTCTCTTTTCAATATCAGGCATGATCACAAGATCAGTTACCATGGCGTTAGGTGGTTCTGCTGCAATGATAGATGGCTCTGTAAGACCAATCATACGGCATTTTTCCTGTTCACACTGCTCTGAATAGCCCTGTAATGAGCCTTTCATAGGAGCTTCCATAACACCAGGTCCGCAACCTGTGCAGATATCAATCTTGCGTAAACCTAATTCAAGACCTACCTGATAGGCATAATCATATTCTTCTTGTGAGATTGAGTGACCACCCCAGCATACAGCGAGGTTTGGTTTCATCCCAGCCTTTAAGACACTGGCATTTCTTAAAATGATAAATATAAGATTAGTGATGTAATCAGACTCAGTCTTATATTTCTTTTTAAGACTATCGTTATAGAACTCTGAGAATAAGTGAATTTGTACAATATCACGTAAAACTGCATATAAGTGCTTGCGCAGTTTCTTGATGACCTGCCCTTCAACTAGAGATGATTTTGGTGGATTGATAAGCTCAAGTTTTAGACCTCGCTCATTTCTAATGATGTTGATTTCAAAAGATTTGAAGTTATCTAAAAGTTCTTTGGAGTTATCAGTGATATTGCCACTGTTTAAGACAGCAAGAGAGCAGTTTCTGTACAAATCATATAGCTCTCCCTGACTTGACAGTGATAGTGAATCAGCCTCATATTGGGTTAAAAGTGACATGGAGCCTACTGGCCAAACGTCTACAACGCTCATAAATGCTCCTTTTTATTGTTTTTGTAATGTGTATTGTGTTTGTGATTTATTTTTTTTATCAGTACTTTCTATCACTCTTTCATTATAGGTTATGAACTTTATATAACCTTTTAATTTTTAATGAAATTTAGGACAGATGTTCCAAATTTAAATTTTTGTGTCAAATGACAGTTTCATAGCTAAAGATAAAACTGTCATAAGTAGAGTTACTTACTGTCTGATTGTTCTTACAGATTCACTGCAGTTTAACTTAGCAGATGATCTGACAGGATTGATATCAATACCTCCACGACGGGTAAAGTAAGCTGATACTGTAAGTTTTGATGGCTTTAAGTAATACATTAAGTCTGAATAGATAAGCTCTACACACTGCTCATGGAATCCCTGATGGTTACGTAAAGTAACTAAGTAAGATAGCAGTCCTTTAAGATCAGGTTTCTTACCTTCATAATCGATTCTTACAACAGCATGATCTGGCTGTGAGGTTACAGGACAGAGTGATCTGAAAAGATTGGTGTAGTAAGTCTTTTTAATGGCCTTATCTTCTTTATCAAAAGTTAATAAAGAAGGGGAGTATTCATAACCTTTAAAAGATAAATCTTTACAGCAATCTAACTCTTCTAAACAAGTACCTTTTACGGCACGTGTAGAGAACTCCTCATTATCAAGTTCGAATAAACTTACCTTCACATTGCTCTCTAAAAGTACTGAAAGATCGTGCTCAAATACGCTTTCGACCTCTTTTAAATCTTTAAACTTGGTCATGGTAAATGACAGTTCATAGAGTTTTAATGATTTAGACTCAACAATGTATTTACTGTCAGCAGGTACTGTCATAATACCCATGCAAACTTTAGGCAGACCATTTAAGTTTAAATAGGTCATCTCATAAAGACGCCAAATGTCATAACCTACGAACTTTTGTAATCTTTCAATATGGCTACGACCTAGCTGTCTTTCTATCCTTTGCAGTCGTGATGGAGCGTACTCATTATCGTAGGTAGTATTTTTACCTAAAACTAGGTTGTTCATACCTGAAGATACCTCAGGAGCTTTGTTTTCATTGTTATCCATTATAAATCTCCGTATTTGCAACCTAAGATGCATAAAGCCGCAAGAGCAGCTGTTTCTGTTCTTAAAATTCTAGGACCTAAAGTTACACCCACAAAATTGTGTTCAGCAGCCTTTTGAATTTCATTATCATCAAGGCCGCCTTCAGGACCAATGAGTAATCTTATATCACCTGAAGGTTCAAGTTCTGTTAACTTTTTGTCAGCTTTTGGATCAAGGGTAAGGCTTAGTGCTTCAGGACTTCTTGCATACCATGATTCTATATTGACGATATTCTCAACTACAGGTACTACATTACGGCCACACTGCTCACAGGCTGAGATAGCAATCTTTTGCCATTGTTCAATTTTCTTTTGCTGACGCTTTTCATCTAGCTTGACACCACAGCGTGATGAATAAAGAGGAGTGATCTTGTAGATACCTAATTCAACAGCCTTTTGAATGGTAAATTCCATTCTCTCGCCACGGCTGATAACCTGACCTAACTCTACTCTTACAGGAGATTCAACATTACGTTCAATTACTTTTGTACATTTGTAATTAGCGCTTTTACCTACTTTTGTAAGTACAGCTTCATACTCATGACCGATACCGTCGAATACTACAAATTCATCGTTTTCTTTAAAACGAAGCACTCTTACAAGATGACCGTAACCGTCATCATCTAAGGTAAATTCATCAGTTAAATTTAAAGGGGCATTAAGCTGGCAAATTCTAACTGTTCTCATTATTTATCGTTTCCGTATTTACATTTTTGAGAAATATAAGGGTTCTCATTACCTTGAATTTCTTTAATTAAAAGGTTGCGCTTACACTCATTCTGATCTGGTTTGTATTTTTTATTCCAGCGGTTGAATAAGTTTACATGTTCAGCATCAAGTTCAATACCATACATCATGGACATGTACAGGTAAGCTCGAGCAATCACACCACGAGCGCGTTCAGGAGGAGTAACTCTCTGTCTTTTTCTGTCAATTAACATTTGGCATTGCCCAAAAGGAGAGGTCTTTTTAATTGAATCAGAAAAGGCAAAATTCTGTCTTTCGTTGTTTACTTCACCAACTGAAGGGTAAAGATTGTGCAGATCAGATTCGATTAAGTTAAAGTACTTATCGGTATTCTCGCAATTCTGTCTGCCTGACTTTTTAAGCCAGCACTCTCTTGTTTTACCAAAATATGAAGCAGGTACGATGTGTTCAGCTTCAATCCTTTTTGCACGCTTTGGATTTGAGTACTGAATGATGTATCCGCAGCTCTCAAGATTAGGGTAGTACCATTTTTTAGTAATAGTAATGTCACAGCTACAGTAGACAGTTTTAGGCTCATCTAATTTAGATGTTATCCTGAATAAATATCCTTTAGCTGAATTGAAGTTTAAATTAAGTCTTTGTGCCAAGGCGCTGTTAAAACAGGTAAGAGTCAACACTACAGCTGGTAGTGCAAGCGTTCTTAACAAGAGTGTTTTAAATTTCATGGTAACTCTCCTAATTGTGCTATTTTAACAAGATTTAAGCTCAAATTAGAGACATATATAAGTAATCTGTAAAGTCTAAAGCTTCCTTTAAATCAACCGCACAAAGCAATTCAATGATATAGAAATCAATGACAAAGAATAAGTGGATGCAAAGAACATATTAAGTTAGGCCATGTTTCCTGTTAAAATGCTCTTGTTTACAAAATCATGAGGATAAAGGATCTTTTATGAAAATCGATTTAAGCAAGATGGCTACTTTTGGAGTAGCAGGTAACTTTACAGGCCACTTAGAGCAGGCAGGTGAAGCTGTAGACTTTACAAACGTAAAAACCAAAGAAGCTAAAGCTCCTAAAGCCGTCTTCCCAACCTTTATTCCGAATTTAAAAGAAGGTGATGCTGCTGTTACCCCAAGATTTTTAGGTGTATTCCCATTTAACAGCAACACCATTATCTTCCCTCATGGTGAGCAGAAATTACAGATTGAGCCTGAGTGCGCAATTGTTTGCAATATAACATGGAAAGAGGGCAAAGTAGTAGCTTTAGAACCAGTTGTCTTTGGAGCTTCAAATGATTGCTCAATCAGAAAAGAAGGCGCTAAAAAGATTAGTCAGAAAAAGAACTGGGGCAAAGCATCAAAAGGCTTTTCTGATAATGCTATTGCCATTGATTCATTCGATGAGAAAGGAATTTTAAACCGTTATCGTATTGCAAGTTTCTTAGTACGTGATGGTAAAGTAAATCCTTACGGTGAGGACAGTGCTGTTCGTGACTACAGCTACATCTACGGCACCTTAATCGACTGGTTAATTGAGAAATTCAACTCTCAGAAGGATGAAGGTCCTGCTGAGCCTATCTGTGAGTATTTAAAAGAATCAGGTTATCCTGAAAATGTAATGGTATCTGTAGGTGCTACCCGTTATACCGAGTATGGAGAGAAGAACTTCTTGCAGGATGGTGATCTAGCTGTTGTAGTTGTCTATCCTGAGGATAAATACTCAAAAGAAGACATCATCAAAGGTGTTGAGAACAACTCATTAAATGATGATGCTGTAAGCGTATTAGCTCAGAAAGTTGAGCTATAACCTCATAAGTCAAGCTTCATAAAAAAATGAAAGGCTCCGTACGGAGCCTTTCTTATTAAAACTTAATCAGGATTACTTAATAGCCTGTAATAAGTCATCAACCTTATTAGTCTGTTCCCAGCTGAAGCTTGGACGACCAAAGTGACCATAGGTTGCAGTCTTTAAGTAGATAGGTCTTAACAGATCTAACTGCTTGATCAAGCCGTAAGGGCGCAGGTCGAAAACCAGAGGAATTGCTCTTGCGATCTTCTCATCATCAATCTTTCCAGTACCAAAGGTATTAACTGATACTGAAACAGGCTGAGCAACACCAATAGCGTAAGATACCTGAACCTCAGCTTTCTTTGCTAAACCTGCTGCAACAATGTTCTTTGCTACATAACGAGCAGCGTAAGCAGCTGATCTGTCTACCTTTGAAGGATCCTTACCAGAGAAAGCACCACCACCGTGACGAGCGGCACCACCGTAAGTATCAACAATGATCTTTCTACCGGTAACACCAGCATCACCTACAGGACCACCGATAACGAAACGACCTGTTGGGTTAATAAAGATCTTGGTGTCTTTACGTAACAGGTTTGCAGGAATTACTTTCTTGATGATCTCTTCGTATACTGCTTCATGAACAGTTTCCTGAGTTACATCAGGATCATGCTGTGTTGATAAGACAATAGTATCAATATGATCAACTGAGCCGTCATCATTGTAAGCGATTGTAACCTGGCTCTTAGCATCAGGACGTAACCATGAGATTGAACCGTTACGACGTAAGGTAGCCTGTTTCTTTACAAGCTCATGAGCATAGGTAATAGCAGCAGGCATTAAGTGTTCAGTTTCGTTAGTTGCAAAGCCGAACATTAAGCCCTGATCGCCTGCGCCCTGATCTTCAGGTAAAGCTCTTGAAACACCCTGATTGATATCAGGTGACTGTTTTCCTAAACCATTTAAGAATGCGCAGTAATGACCATCAAAGCCAACCTCTGAATTGTCATAACCAATGTCACAGACAGTTTTACGTGCAATTGCTTCAAAGTCTACGTTTGCAGAAGTTGTAACTTCACCTGCAACTAAAATTAAACCTGTTTTTACTAAAGTTTCGCAAGCAACGTGTGCATCTTTATCTTGAGCTAAGATTGCATCTAAGATTGCATCTGACACTTGGTCACAGATTTTGTCTGGATGTCCTTCTGATACGGACTCTGAGGTAAATAATCTTGACATAAAGTCTGTCCTCTAAAATTAAATTAACTGAGGATGATTATATACTTTAAAAAATAATTTAAAACTTCTAACAAGTTAATAATTTCGACTTTGTGTTTAATATATTGAAATATAAAGAAATTAAAATTGAATTTTTTGGGATTAATTATAAATAAATATGTGGGATTAATATTATTGAAAATAAATTACGAAAATCTCTGCAAAATTATTTAGTAAGATTTAGTTTGTTTTTTTAAACTTGAAAATAAAAACGTTATAAAACAAATAAATATTAGAAAAATATAGAATAACGTCACAGAATTAAACAATTGTAAACGTTTGCGGAGTAGTTTTGAGCTACAATTAAAACATAAAAAGTTTTCAAGTAATAGATAAAATCTGCAAAGGAGATACCATGCGCTTTTTTATTGACACAGCAAATGTAGAAGACATTCGCAAGGCTAATGACTTAGGTGTTATTTGTGGTGTAACCACCAATCCATCTTTAATTGCTAAAGAAGGCTTGGATTTCAAAGAGGTTATCAAGGAAATTACTTCAATTGTTGATGGTCCTATCTCAGGTGAAGTTAAGCCTACAACCTTAGACTTTGAAGGTATGATGAAAGAAGCTCGTGAGATTGCTGCTATCCATCCAAACATGGTTGTAAAGATCCCTATGACAGCTGAAGGCTTAAAGGCTTGTCATCAGTGTAAGAAAGAAGGTATTAAGACCAACATCACTTTAATCTTCTCTGCTAACCAGGCTTTATTAGCTGCACGTGCAGGTGCTACTTACGTTTCACCATTTATCGGTCGTTTAGACGATATTTCAGAAGACGGCTTAGACTTAATCCGTACTATATCTGACATGTTCTCAATCAACAATATCGATGCACAGATCATCTGCGCTTCTGTACGTAACCCAATCCATGTATTACAGTGCGCTCTAGCAGGTGCTGATATTGCAACTGTTCCTTACAAGGTTATCGAAACTATGATCCACCATCCATTAACCGATCAGGGTATCGCTAAATTCCAGGCTGACTATAAGAAAGTGTTTGGTTAATTAAACAAAGTGTCGACCGCAAGGTCGACATTTTTTGTTGCCTTTTTTGTTGTTTTAAGTCTGCTTGTTGGGTAAAATTAAGCCCACAATGAATAATTTAGGCTTTTATTAATGAAGAAAAAGTTTGCGGCATGTTGTTTAGCTCTGATGGCTTTTATCCTCGGAGTTTGGATATCAGGTGTAGCGATTGTTTCTTCTTACTCGCAAACAGGTATGGAAGTGGCACTGCGACGGTGTAATAAACTTCTGTACAGTAAATTCCAGTCTGGAGTTTTTCTCTACAAAATTTCCCTAAGATATATACCCAAACAAATGGATCTGTTTTCACAGAGAGGTTTTGTAGAGATAAATTTTGCCGGAACAGATAAAGTTTATGATGTTCCTGTAAAAATCGATCATGGCTTTTTAACCATGGATGCTGATTTTGATTTAAATAAGGTCATCGAGCGTCTTTTTGTAAGAAAGATGATCTTAGATGAAAAAAGTACCGCAAAAGGTAGAATGCATGTGCGTTTGTTACCTTTTGCAATTAGCTTAGAAGCTGATGTAAAAGGTAAGTACACAAAATACGTAAAGGATATAGGTGTTCTAAAAGATATTCATGGCATGACACCAGATCTTGATGTGCACTTTTTATTCAGTCGCAATTTTTTACGACAGCTTCTGTTAGCTGTTGAATGCAGAAATCTGTACATCCCCGGCTTGAGCGCTGATAAGATTTTCTTTTTAAGCTCTTATACAGAAGGTGACAGATTTCAGATCCCTAAGAACGCAAGATTATATGCAAGTGGTCTTGTAATTGATGATGAGTTTTTAGGGCAGTTAAAAAGTTTTGATGTAGAACTTAAGGTTCCAAAAGTCCGCTCCACAGGAGACTTTGATATTGATTTAGTCTCCATTGCTGATACTAGATCAGGTGTTGGCATGGTGAAGGGAAAAATTAAGAATTTAAGTTCTTACCTGATGGCGAAGAAACTGAAATCCTGGACTGATGTGGTGTTGAATCCCAGCTCTTTAAATAGCTTTACTAATAAAGACTATTTACAGGCAACAGTTATTGACTCTTCGTTTAATGTCAATCAGGATACCGAAAGTGGCAAGTTAATTTACAGAGCCACTGCAAAGGGTGAGGTTTTAGCTCCAAAGTCTGAAGATGGTATATCTAAGAATTTGGCATCAGTTAAAGGAAAGTTTGATGTCAAGTTCGATCATATGAATGATTTTGGTCATGAGTTTGTCAAGAAAGTAGGTGGTCGAATGTTAGGAGAGAACAAGGATTCTCTGGTAACAGAAATTACCATCGACAAGGGCAAACTTATTTTTAATGGACAAGTTTTTTGATTTCTTATTTCTGAGGAGTTTTTATGGCAAATTACAGAGAATTAGCTAATGCTCTACGTGCATTAAGCATGGACGGTGTTCAGAAGGCTAAGTCAGGTCATCCTGGTGCACCTATGGGTATGGCTGATATGGCAGAGGCACTATGGAGAGGTTTCTTACACCACAATCCAAAGAACCCTAACTGGGCAAACCGCGATCGTTTCGTTCTATCAAACGGTCACGCTTCAATGCTTATCTATTCTCTGCTTCACTTAACTGGCTATGATTTATCAATTGACGATTTAAAGAATTTCCGTCAGTTAGGTTCAAAGACTCCAGGTCACCCAGAGCATGGTGAGGTTCCAGGTGTTGAGACTACCACAGGTCCTTTAGGCATGGGTTTAGCTAATGCTGTTGGTATGGCAATGGCTGAGCGTATGTTAGCTGGCGAATTCAACCGTGACGGTTTTGATATCGTTGACCACTACACCTATGTATTCATGGGCGATGGCTGCTTAATGGAAGGTATTTCTCATGAAGCATGCTCATTAGCAGGTACTTTAGGTTTAGGAAAACTGATTGCATTATATGATTCAAACGGTATTTCGATTGACGGTTCTGTAAAGGGCTGGTTCGCTGATGATACCAAGAAGCGTTTTGAAGGCTACGGCTGGCAGGTAATCGAAGTTAAGAATGGTAACGACGGTGAGCAGGTTCGTGCTGCTATCGAATTAGCTAAGGCTGATACTGATCGTCCATCAATCATTATTTGTCCTACCACCATCGGCTTTGGTTCTCCTAAGAAAGCAGGTACTGCAGCATCACACGGTGCTCCTTTAGGTGATGAAGAAATCGCTGCAACTAAGGCTGCTTTAGGTTGGAAGTATGGTCCATTCGAGATCCCTTCAGAGATCTACAAAGAGTGGGATGCTACCGAGAATGGCGCTAAGTTAGAAGGTGACTGGAATTCATTATTTGCTAAATACAAGGCTCAGTACCCTGAGTTAGCTTCAGAGTTCGAGCGTCGAATTTCAGGTAAGTTACCAGTCGATTTCAAGGCTAAGGCAAAGGCTTGGGTTGATTCATTACAGCATAATGAAGATCCTAAGGTTGCAACCCGTAAGGCAGGTCAGATTGCTCTTGACTTCTTCGGTTCATTACTACCAGAGTTAGTTGGCGGTTCAGCTGACTTAGCTCCATCAAACTTAACCATGAACAAAGAATCTAAGGAAATCTTACCAGGTCACTTAGATGGTAACTACATCCACTGGGGTGTTCGTGAGTTCGCAATGTGCGCTGCTATGAACGGTATGGTGTTACATGGTGGCTTCCGTCCTTATGGTGGCACCTTCTTAATCTTCTCAGACTACGCAAAGAACGCACTGCGTATGGCAGCTTTAATGAAGATCCCAACATTATTCGTATTCACTCACGATTCTATCGGTGTTGGTGAGGATGGTCCTACCCACGAGCCTATCGAGCAGATCGCTTCATTACGTGTTTTACCTAACTTCGATGAGTGGCGTCCATGTGATATGGTTGAGTCAGGTGCTGCATGGGCAAATATGATTGAGCGTCAGGATGGTCCTAGCGCAATCATCCTGTCTCGTCAGACCTTAGAGCAGATGCCACGTACTCAGGAGCAGGTTGATAACATCGCTAAGGGCGGTTACGTATTAAAGGATTGTGATGGCACTCCTGATGTAATCTTAATGGCAACAGGTTCTGAGGTTGCTTTAGCATTCCATGCAGCTGAAGAGTTAGCAAAGGAAGGCAAGAAGGCACGTGTTGTTTCAATGCCAAGCACCGACGTATTTGACCGTCAGTCTGAAGAGTACAAAGAGTCTGTTCTTCCAAAGGCAGTTCGTGCTCGTGTTGCTGTTGAAGCTGCTATGTCAACAACCTGGTTCAAGTATGTTGGTTTAGATGGTACAACCGTATGCTTAGACCACTACGGCGCATCAGCTCCAGCTGCTCAGTTGTTCAAGAAGTACGGCTTCTCAGTTGAGAACGTAGTAGCTGCAGCTAAGAAAGTTATCAAGTAATAACCGATACTTTTAAAAGCTAATTAGTTTAATTAAGGCTGGTAACCATGATGAGTGGTCCAGCCTTTTTATTGCCCAAAATTTAACCTAAAAAGGCTTAAATTTTTGCACAGTTGAGTTTTACTTTTGACATAAAGCACAATCATAAAATGTACCTTAAAATCACATGTTGAAAATATGTTTCAAAATTACCAAAAATCGACAGTAAAAATTGAAAAGTTTTTAACATGTGATAAAATTAAAAGCTGTTAAAAGCTTAGTTTAAGTCTAACAAAGACGATTTTATAAGAGGAAAACGAACTATGGCAATTTTAAAGATGGCCGACCTTGATTTAAAGGGCAAGCGTGTACTTATCCGTGCAGATCTTAACGTGCCTTTAAAGGATGGCAAGGTTGCATCAGACAAGCGTATTATGGCTACATTACCTACAATTAAGTTAGCTCTTGAGAAGGGCGCTAAGGTAATGGTAATTTCTCACTTAGGCCGTCCAGAGGAAGGCGTTTATGCTGAGGAGTTCTCATTAAAGCCTGTTGCAGATTACATTGCAACTAAGCTTAATGGTGTAAAAGTTCGTTTAGAGAAAGATTACTTAAACGGCGTTGAAGTTAACGAAGGTGAACTAGTTGTTCTTGAGAACTGCCGTTTCAACAAGGGTGAGAAGAAGAACGCTGAAGACCTATCAAAGAAATACGCTGCATTATGTGACGTATTCGTAATGGATGCTTTCGGTACTGCTCACCGTGCACAGGCTACAACCTACGGTGTAGCTCAGTTTGCTCCAGTAGCATGTGCAGGTCCTCTATTAGCTGCTGAGTTAGAAGCTTTAGGTAAGGCAATGGATAATCCTGCTCGTCCTATGGTTGCTATCGTTGGTGGTTCTAAGGTTTCAACCAAGTTACCTGTATTAAACAGCCTATTAAAGGTTTGCGATCAGTTAATCGTTGGTGGTGGTATTGCTAACACCTTCATTGCAGCTGCAGGTCACAAAGTTGGTAAGTCTCTATGCGAGAACGATTTAATCGACACTGCCAAGGATTTAGCTTCTAAGACTCACATTCCTGAGTTCGTTGACGTAGTAGTTGGTAAAGAGTTCGATGAGAAGACTCCAGCTGTTACTAAGGACTTAAAGGATGTTGCTGACGACGATATGATCTTCGATTTAGGTCCTAAGTCAATGGCTAACATCAACGAAGTTATCAAGAACGCAAAGACCATCCTATGGAATGGCCCTGTTGGTGTGTTCGAGTTCGATCAGTTCGCTGCAGGTACCAAGTCAATGGCTGATGCTATTGCTAACTCAGATGCATTCTCAGTTGCAGGTGGTGGTGATACCATCAACTCAATCCAGAAGTTTGGTGTAACTGACAAGATTTCTTACATCTCTACCGGTGGTGGCGCTTTCCTTGAGTTCGTTGAGGGTAAGAAGTTACCAGCAGTTGAGATCCTAGAGAAGAGAGCTGCTGAATAATAAGCTCTTAAATGCCAGCCTTATGTTGCTGGCATTTAAATTTAGATTTTTTTAATTCATATTTTAATTTACAGGTAGATAATCTTATGACTAAGATTCTTGATATTGTAAAGCCTGGTGCTGTTACCGGTGAGAATTTACAGAAGTTATTCGCTTTTGCTCGTGAGAATGGTTTCGCATTCCCTTCAGTAAACTGCGTTGGTACTGATTCAATCAATGCTGTTATTGAGGCAGGTGCCAAGGCTAAGTCACCAGTTATGGTACAGTTCTCTAACGGTGGTGCTTCATTCATCGCTGGCAAGGGTATCAAAGTTGACCGTCCACAGGGCGCAGCTATTTTAGGTGCTATCTCTGGTGCATTACACGCACGTAACGTTGCTGAGTACTACGGAGTTCCTGTTGTTATTCACACTGACCACTGCGCTAAGAAGTTACTTCCATGGATCGACGGTCTATTAGACGCTGGTGAGAAGTACTACGCAGAGCACGGTGAGCCATTATTCTCATCACACATGATCGACTTATCAGAAGAGTCATTAAAGGATAACGTTGCTCTTTGCTGCAAGTATTTAGAGCGTATGTCAAAGATCGGCATGACTCTTGAGTTAGAGTTAGGCTGCACCGGTGGTGAGGAAGACGGCGTTGACAATTCAGATAAGGATGAGTCAGCATTATATACTCAGCCAGAAGACGTAGCATATGCATACGAGAAGTTATCAAAGATTTCTCCTAACTTCACAATCGCTGCTTCATTCGGTAACGTACATGGTGTTTACAAGCCAGGTAACGTTAAGTTAAAGCCTACTATCTTACGTGATTCACAGAAGTATGTTCACGAGAAGTTCAATACTCCTACCGACAAGCCAATCAACCTGGTATTCCACGGTGGTTCAGGTTCAACCGAGCAGGAGATCCGTGAGTCAGTATCATACGGTGTTATCAAGATGAACATCGATACCGATACTCAGTGGGCAACATGGGATGGTATCTTACATTACTACAAGGCTAATGAGAACCGTTTACAGGCTCAGTTAGGCGACGGTACCGATCCAGATGTTCCTAACAAGAAGTTCTACGACCCACGTGTTTGGTTACGTAAGGGGCAGGAGTCTATGATCGCTCGTCTACAGGAAGCTTTTGACCGTTTAGGTTCAGCAGGTTCTTTAGATAAGGATTTCTAATTAACACTTTTGGCTGTAAAGTCAGATTATGTTAATCAAAGCCCCGCTATGCGGGGCTTTTTCGTATATGAGATGACTTTCATTTCATCTCAGACGAAAAAAGGCAACCTTTTGTAAGGCTGCCTTTTAAAAAACAAACTTCAGGAGAAACTATTTGCTTCCTGAAAGAATTGATGAAATGTATGAGAGTGATGTATTGTAGCCAGACATCAAAGAGTCAAGGTTACCGTACTTGGTACGTAATGAAGCTTCATATTTCTCCAGCTTCTCTTCATTATCACTAATCTTTTGCTCCCAATCATCGATCTCGCTTTGTACTTCATCAATACGATCAGATAAGACACCGCCAGTCTGAGTGTATTCTTTTACGTAATCAGATAGCTGCTTGATTAAGCCATCATCCTCATCTGTAAACAAGCTTACGACTGAGTTGAAGGAGTTATCAATTGACTTCTTGAAAGCATCAGAATCAAGAGATAGGGTACCATCCTTGTTGTACTCAAGACCGCAGTCAAAGATTGATTTACCAGTATTCTCTTTGGTAAATCTTACAACCATAGTCTGCAGAGTATTCTGAATTGACTTTAACTGAGAGTCACCAGCCAAGTCACCTCCATCGTACTGATTCTCACCGTCTGAATAAGAGTTTCTCTTATACAGCTTATCCATTGATGACATCAAAGTATTGTATGCATCAACGAATTCCTGCATCTTATTCTTAGCTGCATCACCGTCGGTTGAAACATCAACATTGTAGGTCGTAAAGTTACCGTTAGAGTCCTTAGTTAACTGATTTACAGTGATGTTTAAGCCTGATACCTGATTGTCATCAAACTTATTGGTATGGCTTGTAACCTTATGGCCATCAACTTCAATCCAGGCATCTTTACCTTCCTGATAAGACCACTTAGAGCCAGACGCTGATACCTTGTGTTCCATACCTTTGTCATCAGTTTCGGTAGTAGTTTCGGAACTAGGATCGAAATTAAATACGTTTAATGAGTCATGATCAGCTGTATCTGTAGACTCTGTAGTGATCTTAAGATTAGAGGTATCTTTACCGGTTGAGCCTGAGGTGATTGATAAAGAATAACCGTCTTCAGTCTTAATTAAACCAACGTTTAAATCATAATCGTTCTGATTTAAGCGCTTACGAATTAATTCTAAGGTATCGCCTTCCTGAATATCCACAGAGAAGGTTCTCTCACGTGTCTGTTCAATACCATTATCATCTTTATAGGTCTCAGGACCTAAATCGATGGTGATTTTACCTGCTGAGAAGCTGTTCTTAAAACCGTCAGCAGTCTTGAACTGCTGAGTCACAGATTCAGCTTTTGCAAGCTGTGTTACAGCCAAATCAAAGTTAGTATTAGAGCAGTCAGATTCACCTGTCACGGTAAAACAGGTATTGTCTTTATTCTGTGTGGTAGTGATAGCATGAGTATTCATCGAATTCTTTTCGGTCAGCTTATCACAAGCATCCTTAAAGGTGCTCATAGCACTCTTTAAGGTATTAAGACCGTCTCTTTCGATCTCAGCTTCACCCTTACGTGTAGTAGTACGTTTCTCGTACAGCTTTTTCTTGGCAGATACTGACGCAGAAATAATGCTCTCAAAGTCTGTGCCTGAACCTACACCAGAACTAGTAATTGTTGATGATGACATTTTGAACCTCTAAATTAACCTACATTTATTATAGGCTAAACGCCCACCTCTATAACCATATAACGGCACAGGTGAGAGTAACTTTAATCTTTAGAGAGAAAACTTTGAATATTTAAGAATACATCTCTCACTTTAGATAGTGAGAGATGCAATTGATGTGCCAGTTATTGAATTAGTCTTCTAATAACTGCTTATGTAGTTCATTTAAAGCTTCAGTAGTATCGCCATCCTTTAAAAGGAAGCATAGATTGTGACGTGATGCACCGTAGCAGATCATTCTTACAGAGAACTTGTTGATTGCATCAAAAGCCTTGGTAATAACACCAGAATTCTCTGACATTCTGTTGCCGATAATGGCAATAAGTGGCAGACCAGTTTCAACCTTTACATGGCAGAACTGACGAAGCTCATTTAACATATTCTCGCTGATTTCAGCCTTACCAGAAGTGGTAGTACCAGCATCGATGGTAACTGCAATAGAAATCTCAGAGGTTGATACAAGATCAATTGAGTGATTGTATTTTGCAAATACAGAGAATACGTTTGCTAAGAAACCAGTAGCACCTACCATAACAGGTGATGATAAAACGATTAAGGTCTGGTTTTTACGTAAAGCTAAAGCTCTGAAGTTTGGCTCTGACTTAGTTACTGGACGAACCCAGGTACCACCCTTCTCAGGCTCTTTAGAAGAACCAACAAAAATAGGGATCTCCTGTCTTACAGCAGGGATCATGGTTGATGGGTGTAAAACCTTAGCTCCGAAGTTTGCCATTTCAGCAGCTTCAATATAGGTTAACTCTGGAATTGGTTTTGCTGTTTTTACAACACGAGGATCGGTAGTAAATACACCTGCTACGTCAGTCCAGATTGAAATTGTTGCTACACCTAAAGCTTCACCTAATAAAGCTGCAGTGTAGTCTGAACCACCTCGACCTAAGGTTGTAGTCTCTCCTAAGGTGTTAGAACCGATAAAGCCCTGTGTAATGATGATGGTCTTGTCATTGATAAGAGGTAATAACTTATCATGAGCTAATACTTTGATTTCATCACAAATAGGTTTTGCACAGCTGAACTTAGAGTCTGTACGCATTACTGAACGAACATCAAACCACTGAGCATCGGTACCGTAGTGCTTGAATAAAGCTACGAACAGGTATGATGACATTAACTCTCCGTGAGATACAATGCTGTCAGTTAACTGATCGTTAGTACCTTTATTTGCTAAAAGTGTCTGCTCTTTGATCTCTTTTAAATGACCTTCGATGTAGTTACGAAGCTCATGCTGATTCTCTAAATGAATAATGATCTGCTCGTGGATATCACGCAGTTTTTCAATAATTTCGTTAATTTTTGAATCGCTGCATTTGCCTGATGCTAGTTCTACTAACAGATTTGTAACGCCTGAGCAGGCTGAGATCACTACAATACGTGAGTTCTTATTGCCGACAACTACCTTGTAGCTTGATGTCATTGCATCAAAGTTACCAACAGAAGTACCGCCGAATTTAGCTATATCTAAATTTTCCATTTTAATAAATACAAAATCCAAAAATTAAAAACGAAAGTTGAAACATAATGATATGAGTACAAAATACTTCTGGCAATTCTAATATACTTTTAGCCTAATTTGGTGCATAATTGTGCATTCTCTAAAAACAAATACCTTCAACAACCTAGAAAAGGTTGCGCATATAAGTATATGCAAAAGGTTCTGTAATCTCATAAACACATGCTGTAAATTTTGTTAGTTTGCCTTATGGAAATTAATCGAAGACTATTTCTTAAAAAACTGTTTATAGAGACTTTTTAAAGAAGTTTTATTGAGCTTTATATAGCTTTTTGAAAAATAAATCTGGTAAGAAAAGTGTTAAATAAGAATTTATTTCTGTTAGGTGCCCGTCATTCAATTCCAATTTGTTTGGGGTACCTATCTGTTGGTACTGCTTATGCTGTAATGGCAAAACAGGTAGGTTATTCTGATTTTGAAACCATTTTTATGTCAATGATCTGCTATAGCGGTTCTGGTCAGTTCTTTGCTGTAACTTCAGCTAAAGACAGTGCCAGTTTAGTAGCTATCTGTATCGGCCTTATCATTTTAAACTTCAGATATTTCATTATGAGTACCTGTGTTTTTGCCCGTTTTGATAAATTGAGTAATGTAAGAAGAGCTTTCTTCTCACACTTTATTACCGATGAGCCTTTTGCAATCTTTACTACAGCTAAAAAAGAACTGATTAGTTCTTCATACTTTACAGGACTTTTCTTAGTCTCTTGGTGTGCCTGGGTATCAGGTGCTGTCATTGGTGCTTTAGCAACCAATTACTTACCAGTAAACTTAATTCAAGCAATGAACATTGCTTTATATGCATTGTTTATTGCAATTGTAGTACCTGCTGCTAAGAGCAATAACAAGCTTTTAGTAATTGTTATTTGTGCTGCAATCTTAAATATTGCTTTATCACAGGTAATGGACAGCTGCTGGGCAATTTTAAGTACCATTATCATCTGCTCTTTAATTGGTGCCATCTTTACTGATAATAAGCCAAAGTCAGATAGTAACAATAATGAAAAAGAGTTTGTAAAAGCTGAAGAGAAAGGAGCAAACTAATGGAGAGCAAGTATTATATTTCAATTGTACTTCTGTCATTTTTAATGACTTATCCTATAAGAAGTATTCCTGCTCTTTTTATTTCTAAGCTAGAGCTTTCGCCTTACTGGCAGAGATTTTTAGATCTTGTGCCATATACAGCACTTACAGCTTTAGTATTCCCAGGAGTGTTCTACTGTATTGATAACAATCAGTACGCAGCTTACATCGGTACTGCTGTAGCTCTAGTAGCTGCCATTGCTAAGATGTCTTTATCTATTGTGGTTTTAGTTGCGGTAGCTACAGCTTATATTGCTATTGTAGCTGTCTAGTTGCAAAGAAATAATTAAAAAAAAGGTCTGTTTTTTCAAAAGAAAACAGACCTTTTTTATTTTTGTTTCCAAGAATAAAAATATTGTGTTTATGTATTTGTATATTTAATGTTTATTTAATTGTTTATTTGATGTATATTTAAAGTATGAAAATATGTTCGATATCTATTGGTTTACTTTAAAGGAGCTATTATGGAAACATTTATAGAATTAGCAAAGAGACTATTAGAAAAGTCTAAAAGAATAAAAGAAGGTTATGCCTCAGAGCAGGATTTACTGTCTGACAACACTCAATGTGTCCAAAAGAGTACACAAGGGAATTACAGTAAATACGCAATCCCTGGTGCAGATGAATATTCAGTAAAGGATATTTCTGATTTTACTAATATTCCTGAATGGACCTTACGTCGTCTGATTAAAAGTGGCAAGTTAAAAGCAACTGTTGCAACTGACAGTAAGAATCCTGGCAAAGCCCGCTTTATCGTAAAAAAAGACAATTTAAAAGTTTTTTTAAATGACAATTTTGATCTTATTACCAATAAGAATGAAAAAGTGAGTGACTCTAAGATTAAAGCTGAATTTGCAAACTTAATTGAAGATTTTAATGATGTTATTGAGTATGGAAAACTTGAGATTAAAAGGGATGAGATTGATATGAAAGCAGACAGCAACGACAGCTTAAAAGTACAAAGAGATATCATTGAAAAGCAAATGATGATTAAAAGATTAGAAATTGAAAAGAAGTTCTATCAAAACTACGACTTTGACTGTTCTGATAAGAGTAAGCAGGAGAGTAGTGGGCTTTTAGGCAAAATTAGAAACTTTTTAAATCAAGAGTTATAAGTTCTTGAGAACAAAAGCTGTATTTACAGATAAGCTTTGGCCTTTGAGAGCAAAAGTGAAGGAGATTTGAAAAGTCTTCAAGAATGAAAAACCTCGTTATGAAACGAGGTTTCTTTAAATAACTGACTTAAGCTAAGTTTAAATCTTAGTCTAAAGCTGACTCATCTGATGATGAGCTACCGCCCATAAAGCTGTTATTGATGTCTTCATCATTGCCAACTGAGCAAAGACGGTGTAAATGACGAGGCTGAATAACCTGTAAGTATTTCTTGAAGATCTTTGCATTACGATCAGTGATTACATCATCAGAAGAAATCTGCTTTAAAAACTCTTTTTCTTCTGGAGTCTTTGGTTTGCGAGTGCCCTTGTAAAGCTCCATCATAGCAGTACCACACTGCTCTAAAAGATTTGATTCATTAATTGTGAAATCACCACTACGACGAATACCACGTGCAAAGTGTTGGAAATCATTAAAAGGCTTTTCTGACTCAAAGCTCATTTGTTAATCCTCAATATTTAGACAGTTCATGTCGTTTCAATAATCATTAGATTATATAATTTTTTTATTTTGTTGTGTAGATGCAAGCATGATAAATGTGCAGATAATTGAGCTTATAAGTGTTTTACCGCAATTTGAAGAGTTTTAGGATAAGACATTAGATAAAATCCGGCTCTAGAGTGTCTTAAATCTCCTACCACTCGTATAAACTGAAAAATCAAATCTGTGTCGCAAATCTTCTATTTTGTTGAAGATATGCTAATTTGTAACATATTGAAAATAAATAATAAAATTTTATTAAAAAAGCTTAACTGTTCAATAAATTGCTAATAAAATTGAGTGTTTAGAGCCCATTTGTTAGAATTACACACTAATAGACACATATTAGTTTAGTGAAAAAATATTATTACCCAGGGAAATTGGAGTTAAAAAAATGAGTAATACTGTTGGTGAAGAGGAAAAGATCCCTCGCAACTTTATAACCGACATTATTGATGAGGATCTTAAAGAAGGACGTACAGATCACGTAGCTACCAGATTTCCTCCAGAACCAAATGGCTATCTTCACATTGGTCATGCTAAATCAATTTGCTTAAACTTCGGTTTAGCTCGTGACTATAAGGGTACCTGCAACCTAAGATTCGATGATACAAATCCTGAAAAAGAGGATATGGAGTACATCAATTCAATTCAGAATGATGTTAAGTGGTTAGGCTTCAAGTGGACGAAAATTTGCCACTCATCAGATTATTTTGAAAGATTATACGGCTATGCTATTGAGCTTATTAACAAAGGTTTAGCTTATGTTGATGAGTTATCACCAGATGAAATTCGTGAGTACCGTGGTACTTTAACCAAGCCTGGTAAAGAAAGCCCTTACAGAAACAGAACTGTTGATGAAAACTTAGCTCTGTTTGAGAAGATGAAGAACGGTGAGTTCAAGGAAGGTCAGGCTTGTCTAAGAGCTAAGATCGACATGTCTTCTCCATTCATCTGTATGCGTGATCCTGTTATCTACCGTATCCGTTTTGCAGAGCACGCTATTACCAAGGATAAATGGTGCATTTATCCTATGTATGACTTTACCCACTGTATCTCTGATGCAATCGAAGGTATTACCCACTCAATCTGTACTCTTGAGTTCCAAGATAACAGAAGACTGTATGATTGGGTTTTAGAGCATATTTCTATTGAAGCAAAACCACATCAGTATGAGATGAGCCGTTTGAACTTAGAAGGATCAATTACTTCAAAGAGAAAGCTGAATCTTTTAGTTAAAGAAGGCATTGTTGATGGTTGGGATGATCCTAGACTTACCACCATTTCAGGTCTTCGCCGTCGTGGTTATACACCAGCTTCAATTAGAGAATTCTGCCGTCGCATCGGCGTTACCAAGCAGGATAACGTTGTCGAGATGAGCGCTTTAGAGTCATGTATTCGTGATGATCTAAACAAGAATGCTCCAAGAGCTATGGCTGTATTACATCCAATCAAGCTAATCATCGATAACTATGGTGAAGAAGGTGTAACTGACACTTCATATACAGTAAATAATCATCCTGAGAATGAGGCAATGGGTACAAGAACCATTACCATCAGTAAAGAAATTTACATCGATGAATCTGACTTTAGAGAAGAAGCTAACAAGCAGTACAAGCGTTTGAAACTAGGTCATGAAGTTCGTTTGAGAAACTCTTACATTGTAGAGGCTACATCTTGTGAGAAAGATGAAAACGGCAAGGTAACCGTAGTTCACTGCAATGCAGTTCCTAATTCTGTTGGCGCTAATGTTGAAGGTCACAAGCCAAAGGGGGTAATCCACTGGGTTGATGCTAACAACTGCTATCGTGGCATTGTGAACCTGTATGAGAACCTGTTTAATGTTCCAAATCCAGGTGCAGCAGAAGACTTCTTAGCTACTGTGAACAAAGATTCAAAGACTGTAATTGAAAATGCAGTTCTAGAAAAGAGCTTAGAGAGTGCAGTAGTAGGTCAGAGCTTCCAGTTTGAGCGTGAAGGTTATTACTGTGTAGACAGCAAGAATTCTAAGCCTAATAAGCCAGAGTTCAATATGACCGTGGCTTTAAGAGAAAATAAAAAAGTTTCAGTATAACGATAAGTGAAAGGAGTAGACATTATGTCAGATTATGAAAATGATGACGTACAAAAAAGTGATGAGAAGGTAGCTCCTCCACCAGGAAGTGATTATGAGGTAGCATTCACTTATCATTCTGATAATCAGCTAGAGAGATCATTTGATAAAGCTGATCACTGGGTAAAGAACGGTGTAAAACCAAATCAGATCTTCTTAGATGACAGATCAATGGGGGTAATCAATTTCCGTAAGGAAATGCGTGATCCTCTGTTAATTCAGGCTGGCGTTGAGAGACTGATTGATTTCCGTTGTTCGTTAACTCTGTCAGATACAGATGTTGATGCTGTGTTCTCTTCAGTATGCTATTACGAGCCAGGAGCAGAACCTACATATATTAATGCTTATGATCCTGAACTTTCTTCAATTAAGGAAGTCTTAAATATGGTAAGCAATAATTTATTTAGCTATCTGCAAAAGCCTCTCTTACAGCAGAATTTTGATTAAAATTTAATTTCCGCCTTTATAGGCGGAAGTTTTATTTTTGATCATTTTAGAGAGTATCTGAGAAATTGTTTCTCAGATGCTTTTTTTAGCTTGCAGAATACACATTAAGGAGATATTAGGTGTCAAGGAATAAAATTAAAAAGCTAGCTGCATTAGTAGCTATTGGTGCTATTCCTGCTTTGACCTTGTCAGGTTGTGTAACCATTCGAAATTACTGGCAAGAATATTTCGGCATGGATAAGAGTTCAAGAGAACCTACAGGTTATTACGAACATACTGATGCCGAAGTAACAAATAATCGCATTGTAGTTCCTCAGTCACTTGATAATCCTGGTATCAACCCAGAATTACAGATTCCTGTTATAAATAAAAAGTTATTAACAGGTCCTGTAGGAGAAGCTGTTGATGTAAGAGCTCCTACTGCTCCTTACAGATCAGATGTTGGTTGTCATACACAGTGGTCTTCAGGGGAGGCTATTGTTTGGTTTGAGAATGATGGTTCACACGGCATTAAGACCGAAGATGATGCTTGGATGTTATTAGCATCAGTTCTAAAGACTATGAATGTAGCTGTAGGTAAGATTGCTCAGGGACAGTACGTATTAACTACCATTGCTCGTGACTTTACAGAGTTTGGTAAGCCATATGATGACACTGATGCTGATTTAGGTCTAAAACGTTATAAGCAGATTTATCAGATCCGTGTTGGTAGAAATGCTCAAGGCGAGATTGGTATTGCAACTAAGCTTGTGGGCTCAATGACATCTCTATCATCAGGTACCAAGATGAAAGATGTTTTGGACATGATTGAGCAAGAGCGTTTTGCTATGGGCTTTTCAAACCAGATCATCCATGAGATCGACACTAAGAACCAACAGTCAGCATATGATCCTGATAACTTAATCGTATCTTTAGGTCAGGATAACAACAACCATGACGCAATCTTAGTTGAAGCTCCATTTGAAACCACCATGGAACTTCTAAATGGTATGTTACCAAGATGTGGTTGGAAGATTAACTCTCACTCGGTAGCTAAGGCTGAGTACGAGGTTGAAGTTCTAGACAGTGCTGATGACTTAATTAAGTTAGGAGCTAATATCCGTCTTGATATTAAACATGGCAAGTACAAGATCCGTTTAGGTATTCACGGTTCATCAACTGCTATTACCTTCTATGATGAAAAGGATGCTCCTTTACCATCTCAGGAAGTTTCAAGACTGTATCCAGGCTTTGCTGACGTGCTTGTTGATGAGTTCAAGAGCTACTCAGGTGCTGCTTCTCATGAAGTTAAAGTAAATTAAGATTATTCAAAATTAGCTAAATATCGATAAGAAAACCTGTGAAGTTAAATTCCTCACAGGTTTTGTTTTTTCAGCTATTTCGATTTAGAGCTTACGACGGTCCCTTAAAAGTTAAAGCTAGGTTATGGCAATTAGAAGGTATATAGGTACTTTTTAGGAGTATGAGTCTTTATACTTAGACACAATCCTTATGCTTCTTAGCGTCAACAGATTTCAATTTTCAGCAAAAAATATTCTTACATCAAATCTTATATATTTTGAGCATAAAAAAGCAGGCGCGGTGGCGCCTGCTAAATTAGGTTCAAAATGGAGATTAAATTATTATCTGTTCAAATCTGATTTACTCATTGTCAGTAGTCTCTGCCTCAGGATCACCTGCAATTGGTTTCTTACCAAACTTTAAGAGTAAGAATAAGCATACTAAGCCTGATACGACACCAACGATGTTAGAAACATCAATATCGATACCAAAGCCCATGTTTGGCTCATAAAGAATGTAGCTTACAGAGATTGCTGTAATGAAGGTTGCAGGAATTGAGGTTACCCAGTGTAACTTGTTCTTTCTGTATAAGTAAGCAGATGCAGACCATAACATAATTGCTGATAAGGTCTGATTAGACCAACCGAAATATCTCCAAATGATGTTGAAATCAACCTGAGATAGAACAATACCAATTACGAATACTGGAATTGCAATTAAAAGACGTTTAGCAGGTTTTACCTGAGGTAATTTAATAGCCTCAGCAATGGTAAGTCTTGCAGCACGGAAAGCAGTATCACCTGAGGTAATAGGCAGGATAATAACACCTAGAATAGCTAATACACCACCGAATGTACCCATTAGAGAAATACAGCTGGTGTAAACTACGTTGCCAGGACCACCTGCCTTAATATCAGCTAATAGAGCCTGAGCATCAGGGTAGAAGGTCATACCAACAGTTACCCATACTAAGCCGATGAAGCCTTCAGCTACCATTGCGCCGTAGAATACCATTCTGCCTTCTGACTCATTCTCTAAGCAACGTGCCATTAGAGGAGACTGAGTTGAATGGAAGCCTGACAGAGCACCACAAGCAATAGTAATGAATACTAGAGGCCAGATAGGTAAATTATTTGGATGAGGGTTAGAGGTAAAGTCTGCCCATGAATAGAAGCTGTCAGGCATGTTGAAGAATAAACCTAAGGTTACACCAACAGCCATGATAATCAGTAAAGCACCAAAGATAGGGTAAATACGACCAATGATCTTATCAATAGGAATGATGGTTGCTAAGAAGTAGTAAGCAAAGATAATGGTAATCCAAACCCAGAAGTTTAATACACCGTCAAAGTGACCTGCACATAACTTAGTTAGCAGACCAGCTGGAGCTGTAGCGAACACAACACCTACTAAAAGCAGTAGTAAGGTTGCAAAGAATCGCATGAAGTTTCTTGCTTTAGTGCCTAAGGTATATCTTACAATCTCAGGAACATTAGCACCGCCATAACGAACAGACATCATGCCTGAGAAGTAGTCATGAACAGCACCTGCGAAAATGGTACCGAAAACAACCCACAGTAAAGCTGTAGGACCATAGAGTGCACCTAGAATAGGACCGAATACAGGACCTACACCTGCGATATTTAAAAGCTGGATTAACCACAGCTTCCACTTAGGCATTGCCACAAAGTCAACACCATCTTTTAAGGTATGAGCTGGGGTTGCTTTCTTGGGATTAGGTCCGAAGATCTTTTCTACAAAACGACCATAAACGTTGTATCCAATAATCAGTGCAATAGCTGCAAGGATAAACCATAGATATCTAGGCATATAGCCTCCTTATTTTTGTTTGTTATGTAGCTATCTTAATGGGGAATCGTTAATAAATATTTGATACAAACGTAAATTTAAAAAAAGTAGGCTCTTTTTAAAATGAAATTTTGAGAGCAGTCACAGACTTAACTATCTGTTTTGAAGATTAGTTTTGAGAAGAGCCTTTTAAAGATTTTTTTTGAGAAAAGTTGAATGTGAAAATAAAAAAAAATGCTTCGCGGTTGGGCGAAGCATAACCTAGGAAAAAATCATTACGAATTAAGCTTTAGCTTGAATTCATGGGGGTATTTTATTCAGATTAATTCTATAAAAAAGTGCTTATGATCAATATTTTTGTTAATGAATAATAAATCGTTCTAATTATTATGATATCGATCACACAAAGTTTTGCAGTGTATTAGACAAGTTTTTATTGATGCTTTTTTTTCTGTAAATATGCACCTAATTTTGCTTTTGAAATTTAGCTTTTTTTTAAATCAGTTTTATTACTTCTAGGATACCATTGACAAATACCTGCTGTTTATTGCCTGTTTCGGTCAAATGTTAAAGAAAACATACATCTTTCCGTTATGAAAATATAAACAAAAGTAAAAGAACAAAAGATATACCTTATAACTCAAAAAATAACAGCTTTTGTTCAATAAGAATAATTCTGAGAGAGAAAGCCATGGCACTGTATCTAACCAATATTGCAGCTATGCATAATATGCGGAGTTTATCCAGCATAAATGCAGGGCTTGATACTGTCTATAAAAGACTCTCCTCAGGTAAAAGGATCAATTCAGCTAAAGATGATCCTGCAGGTCTTCAGATTGCTGACAGATTAACCTCTCAAATCAATGGCTATAAGCAAGGTAGCAGAAACTTAAGTGATGGTTTAGCTCTTGCTCAGACCATGGAAGGCGCCTTAGACGAAACTACCGATATGCTGCAAAAGATAAGAACCCTAGCTGTTCAGGCGGCTAATGGTACTTATGATGATGCATCCCGTGCAGCAATCAATTCTCAAGTACAGCAACTGTGTCAGGAAATTACCAGAATTGGTAAAAAGACCACTTTTGGCGGTACTGTCATCTTAGATGGCAATCAGGGCGGTTTCTATTCAAATGGTGGCATTCAGATACAAGCATCAGGTATGGCTAATGACACTATTACAATTCCTGGCTTTCAAAATGGTTTTACCATGTCAGGACTGTCATCATATACAGGTAATGACGGAAAAGGCTCAGTTGTAAAAGATGGTGATTCCTTAAGATTCTCTTTATCTACAGCTGAAAATGCTCAAGAAGTCTTAGGCTATATAGATGAGTACATCAAAGCTGTAAGCTCCTATAAAGGAACTTTAGGTGGTGTGCAAAACCGTTTTGAATCTGCAATCAGATTAAATGACACCATGAGAGAGAATTTGTCTGATGCTCGCTCAAGAATTCAGGATACAGATTATGCTGAGGAAGCTGCTAATCTTGCTGAACTTATGGTTCGTCAGCAGGTTTGTGCCTCGATTATGAAACAAATCAATAACAGTAAATCCATCATCCTAAGTCTGCTCGGTGGATAATAAAAAAACATTCTTAGTTAAGTGGTAGAATTATCCTACTTACTAAGGATTTAAAAATGCGTGGATTATTTGTTACAGGTACCGGTACTGATATTGGTAAGACCTATGTCAGTGCTGCAATTGCAAGAGAACTAACTAAAAAAAATCTAAAATTAGCTTATTACAAGGCTGCAGTCAGTGGTTCTGATTGTATTGAACATTCTGATGCAGGCTATGTTAGAGATCATGCCAACATCAAACAGAGTACAGAGTCTCTATTATCCTATCTTTATGAAAAACCTTTATCTCCACATCTGGCAGGTCGTGGTGAAAATCGTTTTGCCAAATTAGATAAAATTCTAGAAAAGTTCAATGCCTTAAGATATAACTATGATTATGTCCTGTCTGAAGGAGCAGGAGGCATCATCTGTCCTGTGGTTTGGGAAAAAGACTGCCATTTAATGTATCTTGATATCTTAAAGGCAATGAAATTACCTTGTGTAGTTGTAGCTGATGCAGGTCTTGGTACTATTAACCATACCGTGCTTACTATCAGCTATCTTAATGCTAATGATGTAAAAGTTCAGGGCGTAATTCTAAATAAGTTTGACAAGAACTCAATTATGCATCAGGACAATTTAAGTATGATTGAGCAGATCTCTAATGTAAAAGTCATAGCTACATTAGCTGATGGCAAACAGGATCTCGAACTTTTAGACAAGAATATGGAAGATTACTTTGATGAATTCTAAAGAACTGATTGATTTTGATTTAAAGCATATTTGGCATCCTGCTGCCCAAATGAAAGACTATGAGTCTTTTCCTCCTGTGCCAGTCGTAAAGGGAAAAGGTCCATATCTATATACAGCTGAAGGCAAAGAGATCTTAGATATCGTAGGTTCCTGGTGGTGTAATCTGTTAGGTCACTGCAATGAAGAAATCTCTGATGCTATTTCCAAGCAGGCTCATACTTTAGAACATGTAATCTTTGCAAACTTTACTCACCCATGGGCTGTAGAGTTAACTAAAGAGTTACTGACCATTGTTCCAAAAGGATTAACTCATTTTAATTATGCTGATAACGGCTCATCATCTGTAGAGATGGCTTTAAAGATTGCCTTCCAATATCAGCATCAGATAGGACAAAAAGGCAGAACCAAATTTGCCTGCCTCTCTGAAGGTTATCACGGAGAAACCATTGGAGCCTTATCTGTAGGCAGTATGGATTTATACAACTTAATGTATAAGCCTATGATGATGGATAACATTCATATTGAAGCTCCTGATATGTTCCGTCATGCTGATGATTATCCAGAAAAGTGTCTGAAAAGAGCTAAAGAGTGCTTTGATAAATATGGAGACAAGCTCTGTGCCTTAATTGTAGAGCCTTTGTTGCAAGGTGCAGGTGGCATGAGAATGTACCCAAAAGAGTACTTAAAGGCTTTATATGATTTGTGTAAAGAGCACGGAGTGCTCTTTATCGCAGATGAAATTGCAACTGGTTTTGGTAGAACCGGTAAGTGGTTTGCCTGTGATCATGCAGGTATTACACCTGACATTATGTGTCTGTCTAAGGCAATTACAGGCGGTTACATGCCAATGTCTGTAGTCTGTGTAACTGACAGTATCTACAATGCCTTTTTAGCCGATTACTCTGAAGGCAAAGCTTTCATGCATTCACATACTTATGCAGGTAACCCACTAGCATGTAGCTGTGCTTTAGCTGTTATCAAGATCTTAAAGCGCGATAACATCATTGAAAAAGCCAATGAATTAGGTCAGTGGCTTTCAAAAGAATTCGAACAGCGCTTTATGCAAATAGATAAAGTAGGTGGTGTAAGACATATAGGTCTTATCAATGCTCTAGAGCTTGTAAAAGACAGAAGTACCAAAGAGCCGTTTGATAGTTCTTTAAGACTAGGTTATAGAATTTACCAAAACGCCTTAAAGAAAGGATTACTTTTAAGACCAATAGGGGATATTCTTTACTTTAATCCTCCATTGAATATCAAAAAAGAGGAGCTTAAAAAGGCAATGGACATTGCTTATGAAGCTATAACCGAGGAATTGAGCAAAATTTAAGCAAAATTAAAAAAAAATTAACCTCTCATTAACGTGCATTAAAAAGCCACTTTGAGAGAATTCCTTTGATTTTGTTTAAAATTACTACTTGCAAGAGTGCATTATTATCTATATAATGCATTCACTTTCTGATGAGGATGCTTAGCTCAGTTTGGTTAGAGCATCTGCCTTACAAGCAGAGGGTCATAGGTTCGAGTCCTATAGCATCCACCATTTGAAAGCTTCAATAAAATTGGATGCTTAGCTCAGTTTGGTTAGAGCATCTGCCTTACAAGCAGAGGGTCATAGGTTCGAGTCCTATAGCATCCACCATGAGGCGACGATGAGTCGCTTTTTTTATGCCCATATGATCTAGGCCATACATTCCTTAAGATCTGATCTTCGACAGTTGTACTAATGTCATTACCTGAGAGTTGAGTTTTAGCCTTTTTTTATAAAAGAGAATAACCCGTTATTTTGGTAATTTAAAAATCTGTTCACGAAAGGTTTTGAAACAATCTTTTCCTGAAAATAAATATGAGTCAGCTGTTCAAAACAAACTTTAGTTCCAAACAGTTGAGTGCAGACTTGTCCGTGTAATTTAGGATTGGTTCTACAGTTAGAGACTCTCAATTTTAATGAATTTTCTTGTACGGATGTCTTTTGGATATTTCAGAAAACAGAAGGCCTGAACATTTACATGCCCAGACCTTCACTACTGATTAGAAACTTAAATTATTTTAAGTATTCAGTAACGTTCTTTTCGATTCTTGAAGCTACATCCTGACCTTCAGCCTTAACGAACTTCTCACCTGTGATGTGCTCATATAACTCTAAGTAACGGTCGCTGATTGAATTTACAATCTCGTCAGTCATCTCAGGAACCTGCTGACCTGCTTTACCCTGGAAACCGTTATCCATTAACCACTCACGTACGAACTCTTTTGACAGCTGCTTCTGAGCTTCGCCCTTTGCAAAGCGTTCTTCGTAACCGTCTTTATAGAAGTAACGGCTTGAATCTGGAGTATGGATCTCATCCATTAAGTAAATCTTACCGTCATGCTTACCAAACTCGTACTTAGTATCAACTAAGATTAAGCCACGCTTTGCAGCAATCTCTGTACCACGCTTGAATAAAGCTAAGGTGTATTTTTCTAATACAGCATATTCTTCAGCAGTAGCTAAACCCTTAGCGATGATCTCTTCTTTAGAAATATCCTCATCGTGGGTACCAATTTCGCCCTTTGTGGTAGGGGTGATGATAGGCTCAGGGAACTTCTGGTTCTCTTTCATGCCTTCAGGTAGTTTTACACCGCAGATCTCTCTTACGCCACTCTTGTAAGCTCTCCATGAGCTACCGCATAAGTAACCACGAACAATCATTTCAACAGGAAAACCCTTGCACATTACACCAACGGTAACCATTGGATCTGGTGTAGCAAGTTTCCAGTTAGGGCAGATGTCTGTAGTTGCATCTAAGAACTTAGCAGCGATCTGGTTTAAAACCTGACCCTTGAAAGGAATACCACGTGGCAGAATTACGTCGAATGCTGAAATTCTGTCTGTTGCTACCATTACTAACTTTTCATCGTTGATGTTGTAAACATCACGAACTTTTCCGTGATAAACGCTCTTCTGGCCTGGAAAGTTAAAGTCTGTTTTTGTTAATGCGTTACTCATGATTTTGATTTCCAAAATAAAATCTGCTTTTAAGCCTTGTCAAATCCCAGTGTTTTGGGATTTTATACGCTCCTCTTTTGGAGGCAGAGGCAATTATACACCTTTAATGATATTAGTGATGCACAACACAATATGTCTTAATTTTGCTATCAAGTGGTGCAATAGAAGTTGTCTTAAAATCTTTTTTGTAAAAAACGCAATAAAGTTTAGTGTCTGTTGCAATAAGTGATTGACTATTTAACTTATTGAGCAATAATAGCGTTATCAAAAGAACGTGCTACCTCATGTTCTTATCATTCTCTACTTTATCCACAACAGAGAATGGCTCAATTAAGGTTAAAAGCCTTGTCAGAGCAAAGAGCCTTAGATGCTGTACAAAACATGACCTAAAAAGCAAAGCTCCTTAATCAAAAGGACAGAAGCTTACGTCATAAGACAGTGAAACTAAGACTACTTTATTTCATATGTTTGTTTAGATTTAAATTAAAAAAGATCGCTGTAAAAAAGCGTGGAGTTAATATGACAGGCAGCTTGCTGTTTTGTATATGCTTAGCATATTTTGTTGTAGCATATTTCGTTTATGGTGGTTTCTTAAAGAGACTGTTCGCACTAGATCCAAAAAGACCTACACCTGCTAATACCCAGATCGATGGTATTGACTATGTTCCAACACCAGCAATAGTGTTATTTGGTCACCACTTTGCATCAATTGCAGGTCCAGGTCCTATCGTTGGTCCTATTATGGCTGCATACTTTGGTTGGCTCCCAGCTTTAATCTGGATTTTAGTAGGTTGTGTATTTGTAGGTGCATTCCACGATTTTGCAGCTTTAGTAATTTCAATTCGTAACAAAGGTCGTTCAATTTCCTTTGTTATGGAAAAGATGATGGGCTTTAACGGCAGACAGTTATTCTTATCATTCTGCATTCTGTGCTTAATCTTAGTTGTTGCAATTTTTACACTGTTAATTGCAGGTTTATTTGCTAAGTTCCCAGAAGTTGCAACTGCATCTATTCTGTTCATCATCATGGCACCTATCTTCTCATTAGTAACAAACAAGTTAGGTGTTTCATTAAAGAAAGCATCAGTTGTTTTCGTACCATTAGTATTCGTTGCTGTATATGTTGGTGAGGTTTACCCATTCAACATTGCAACAGCATTTGACTTAGATGCAGCAATTGTTCCAAAAGTATGGATCGCAGTTTTAGCCGTCTATATTTTCGCAGCATCAGTAATGCCAGTTCAGTGGTTGTTACAGCCTCGTGATTACTTAAATTCATGGTTACTGTATGCAATGTTAGCTTTAGGCTTTGCAGCAATCTTAGCTTACAACCCTGACATCAAGATGGATGCATTTGAAGGCTGGTCAGCTGTAACAGGTGACGGTAAGATGACAAATCTTGTACCAGCACTATTCATCTTCATTGCTTGTGGTGCTTGCTCAGGCTTCCATGCTCTGGTTGCATCAGGTACAACTTCAAAACAGTTAGATAACGAGAAGAATGCATTACCTGTAGGTTACGGTGCAATGCTTGTTGAAGGTATCTTGGGTGTTATGTCTCTAGTTGCTGTAATGTCAATGGACAGAGGCGTATTCGTAGACTTAGGTAAGAATCCACCTGCAGCATTTGCAACCGGTATTTCAGGCTTCTGTGATGCTTTAGGTATCGACGTAGCTTATGCAAAGACCTTTATCTCATTAGCAATTTCAGCTTTCATGATGACATCTCTTGATACTGCAACCCGTTTAGGTCGTTTCATCTGCCAAGAGTTATTCATGCCACGTGCAAAGTCAGAAGTTGAAGCTGAGAACAAGAAAGTTGAGTTAGGCTTTGTTAGAAAGTGCTTTACTAACAAGTTCATATCATCATTTGCAATTGTTTTAGTATCAATCTTAATGGCATTAAGTGGTGAGGCTTCATCATTATGGCCAATCTTTGGTGCTTCAAATCAGTTAATGTCAGCATTAACCTTACTTGTTATCACCTTATGGTTACTGTCAAAGAATGTAAACTGGTTAGTTGCATTCATTCCTATGGTATTCATGATGGTAATGAGCTTATGGGGCGTTGTTCAGGTTATCGAACAGCAGTGGAACTCTAATGGTGTTCTTGTTGCAATCGGCTTTGTATTAGTAATCATGGCTTTAATGATGGCTGCATTAGGTTGTGCAATTATTGTTCATCACTTTAAGTTACACTTCCAGAAGGAACAAGCTTAATAGACTGTTTACTTCTAATTAAAAGTTTTAATCCTATGTAAAGAGCAGTTTCGGGTAATTCTGAAGCTGCTTTTTTTATAACATTATTTTTTGAAAATTAAGAAAATATTACAAGTCTAAAACTAAAAAACAGGTCTAATTTTTTATACCACCTCTTTGATCTGTCATTAAAATTATCAAATCCTTTCTCTTGCACGATTTTTAACGTGTTTTATTCTTTAAGATATCTGAATTTTATCTATAAAAGCTGTTAAATAAATTTCATTTTTTGATGGACAATGCGTATTTTTTTATAATCGCCGGTGTTGCTAGTCGAAAATTTTTATTAACTACAAGAACGAACAATAAAGAAGACTGGGTGAGGTAGAAAATCTTATTTTAGAGTCTTTCAAGAAATTAACTTGAAGTCATTTCATCTAAATAATCTGTTCTGGTAATTTTATTTCTTCTAGCTAGAGAACATTTAATTAAATATACGGATTAAATAATGATAAAACAAACTCGCGGTGCGTTAAGTTTCTTAATTGCATCTTATAAAGCCATCCTAAAACACTCTGTAGTTTTTGCAGCAGTTGCATCAGCAGCAACAGTAGTAGTCTCAGTTGCTAATGCTAAGACTTATGATTTAAGTGATGATTCAACATTCAATAGTGCATTAGTAAGCATTATTGATGAAAATGATGGCACTGATACAATCATTAACAAAACTATAAATCCAAATTATACTGGTACAAGAGACATTTATTCTTTAGTTGTTCAAAAGGTAACATGAAATTTACCAATGGCGGTAAGTTAAATGTTACACAGCAAGTTGTTCTAAGCTGTGGTTCTCTTGATGAAAGCAATACTGATATTGTTACTGCTCTTCTATTTATGAACAATATCCAAAATTCAGCTACACCTACTTATTTAAAAAGAGGATCTCAAAAATAGAGATCCTCTTTTATTTAATCCGTCAAATAAGAGCAAATTTGTTTATCCTCATTTCCATGTTTCTTATCTTGTTCATAACTTTTCTGTACTGAGCACTTTTCTTTAGAACGGATCACAAGTTCTAATGAAGTTAATGATAAAGCGTTAACCTACATCTTGCTTCAAAAGAACTATGATTTTATAGAGCTTGCATTGCATGTTATAATTACAGACAACGTAGAAATCTAATGATTTATCCTTAAAAAGTGCAAGTAATATTGCATATTCTAAGATCAGTAAGACTTAGCTTTGATTTGGTTAAGTTTATTATCAAGATTTAATGCAAAAAGTTTAAAGTTATAGCTAGGCACTTTAACTTTTAAGCTCCAAAAGGGCATCTTAAAAAGTTTCTCTACATAGTGGTTCACGGAAAGTATGGTAAGCAAACATCTTAAGCATATTAACAATCTTAAAAACTTAAAAGTTGAAAATGTTAAAGCTCTTCTAAAAGATTCTTTTATTCGTGAAGGATCTTTTCTTGAGATGAAAGAAAATTGCACTCCTGCTAATGGTGAGGCTATTGATAAAGCACTAGCAGCTCATTCAAGAAAACCTGCTGTAACTAGCGCAACAAACATTAAAGAAAAAAATGATTATCTCTTTTATCTTTATGCAGCCTTTGCCTTTGGCGGTCATGGCGAGTGTGGCGAAAAGTTACAAGATTATATTAGTAAATTATGTTTTCATAAGTTAAAACCTCACTTACATTCAAAGGTCTATAAGTCTAATGCCGATTTTATAAGAAATGACGATAATTTATCTGATTTATCAGACTTTTTGATAGCTTTTTCAGATGAAGCTTTGCCTAAGGATATTACCTTAGCTGTAAAAGGTGAATTTATTCCTTCCCGTCAAGCAGTTTATATCCCATTTTGCATAGCAGGCCTTTTTGCTGATGCTATAAAAACAAGACCAGCCGATGAGAATGAAATCAATGATCAATTCTACGAATTCATTGAATATAAATTTTCAGATGTTGATGATGTGTTTTGCTGTGAGAACTTTGATGAGGATTCAAACGATCATATATTAAAGTTTGAATCTCACAGGCATTTAACTCCAAATTTCTTCTCTAGACTTTATCCAAATTTTGCTTATAAAAAGGAATCATCAGTCATTTTAGGAATGCCTGGAGCTGTTGCTTTTAGAATAGGTAAATCTTATTTAAATGGTGATTTCTTACCAATGGATAAGCAAAAGGCTAAAGAATGGTTCTCTTACGGTATGGTTGTAGGTGATCCTTACTGTGCTTTAGCTTACCTTATGTATTTTGTTGATCTTTCATTAGATGATGAGTTAAGACGAGAGCCTAAATTAGCTACTATCTACAGTATTTTATTAAACATATTCTTGATTGCTTATAACGAAAAACGCTTACCTATGGCAAATTTCGTTTCATTTGATAGTATTACCAACAGTTGCAAAACTATTCAAGAAATTTCGTTTTACAACTTGTTATCTTTTGTTAATAATTTACGATACGAAGTATTAGTAGAGGATCTTCCATTTGCGCTCCCATCAGTGGTTATGAAAAATTTCTCTGATATTTTGATGGAGTTTGCTGATGAATATGCTTACAACCCTCGTACTTTAGCAGTAATTGCAGTTTACCTTTCTGCTCAGGCAAATTTAGATAACAGTAATAAGTATTTAAACGGGCTTTTAAAGATAGCTAAGATTAAGAAAAGATGTAAAGAGCCATCAGATAAACTCTTTGCATTATTAGATTATGGTTTAGCTCGTGAAGATGAGGATACATATCAGGCTTATGAGAATTTGTACTGCTTGTATAAAGGACCTTTTGAAAAGATAGATAAAGATATCCTAGAGAAAATGTCAGAACAAGGCAACGGCAAGGCTACCTTTACTTTAGGTAACTTGAGTTTGACCTCAGCAAGTGACAAGAAATCTTTAGTGATATGGAAGAAAGCAGCAGAGCAGGGTAATGGATTTTCAAAACTGAATCTTGCGATGGGACACTTAATTAAAAAGGAAATCCCTAAAGCAATTTACTATGCTACTCAGGCTATAAGACATGGCATTGTTTTTGGTTATTACATTCTATATAAGGCTTATCTTGAGGATAATCCAGCTCTTGCCTTTACCTATTTACGTTATGCTAAAGAATATTTAATTCCAGATGCTGTATCTGAATATAAGGCTGCAGTAAACAGTGGAGTTTATGAGCCATTGCCTTATATGAAGAGAATTGAAGAACTTGAGAAGATGGCAGAGAATAACGCTCCTGCCTGTCTTGTCATGTCAGAAATTTATAATTCAGCAATCCTCTTACCATACAATATTGAAAGAACCTTCCATTATCAGCAGTTAGCTATTTCAAATGGTTGTGTATCATTCTTTTCTTTCTATAAAGAAATTTATGGTCATGCTTTCCCTCCTGATATGGAAAAGAGCTCTGTATTTTCTTCATTTAGAAAGAGTTTAGAAAAAATGCAGTCTTTCTTTAGTGGGGCTGCAACTGATGACAGCGCTGAGCATGAGGCTGTGGTCAATAAGGTCGAAGAGATCTACGAAGCACTTGTAAAAGGTACTACTGAGCTTGAGAATGACGTCTTATATGAATTGTCTGAATCTAAGTTCTATAACCACTTTGGTCATAAAGTTAAATTACCAAAGACTTTACGTAAGCCAATCGAGTGTTCTGTAGACGAGTTAAAAGAAAAGCTCCAAGATGGTACTTATAACACTTTATTAGGTTCTGATTTCTATCAGCATCCAGGTCAGAATGTCATAGCCTATTGCTTAGAAGAGCCATACTCAAAGTTACCAAATTCTCAGAATTTACTCATAACTAGAGCTTTGATGTCTGTAAGAGCACTTACCTTTGCTCCAGAATACAGCACTTATAAAGAGTTTATGAAATTAGCTAAGAACTCTGGTAATACTACTGCTATGATCTTAGGTGATCTTGATTTCTCAGCAGTCTGTGATTCTAAAGAAGGTGCTTTAGATATAAACAAATGTGAGAGAACTGGGGAAGAGAGTGCTGAACTTTCAGATCCTGATGTATTCATTTCAACTGTAGCTCAGTAGCTCAGTGAATAAGTTGCAAGAAAAGAAAAAGTTGGCTTTTAAACTGAATTTAAGAGTATAAAAGCCACTGACTTAGAAAAAAAATAGTAGGTTGTATGCAATACCTTTTTAAAATATCTATAGACAATACCGATGCCTGGAGGTTGATTGCTATAGATGGACAGGCTGATCTTGCACATGTAGCGAAGCTGATTGCTTTATCCTTTGATTATGCTGATGGAAAAATGCTGTTTAACGTCAAAGGAAAAGACTACAATGCAGGTGTAAAAGGTGACACCGACAGTGTTGAAGCTTTAACTCAATTTGATACTTTATGTGTTGAGTTTGAAGAGGAATTCCTCTTTAAAATTGACTCTAATCCATTGCTCACACATACAGTAAGAGTAATGAAAAAGGATGAGCATCTGTTTTGTCTGATGCCATCCTGTCTTGTAGGTTCAGGTCTTTTACCTTGTAAAGATAATTTAACCAGTTTAAAAATTAACAATTATCTTGATTCAGATGAAGCTAAAAGCCTGGATTTACGCGATGTTACTAACAGATTAAGAGCTTACGGTTCATTAAGAAAAGATGTAAATAAGGCAATGGTACAGGCTGGTGCCACTGCTTTAAACTTCGTTCAGAAATAGTCTGTTAAGAATAGATTGTTTGATTTTGCGTCTATACAGATACATTTATAAATAGAATTGGTTATATAAAATTATGCCATTACACATGATAAACAATGTCTCAGTACCAGAGACTTTTGACTTACCTAACCGTCCATCTTTAGCTGAAAAAAAAGCTGATGAGGCCTTATTTGATGAAGCTTTAGCTTTAATTAAAGAGAAAAATGCTCTTTTAATTGCTCACTATTACACTTCTCCTACCATGCAGCGCCTTTGTGAGGCAGCTGGTGGCTTTATAGGCGATTCTCTTGAAATGGCACGTCGTGGTCGTGACAGTGATAAACAGTTAATTGCTGTAGCAGGTGTTCGTTTCATGGGAGAGACAGCTAAGATCTTATCTCCTGAAAAAGACATTATCATGCCAAATCTAAGTGCTGAGTGTTCTTTAGATTTATGCTGCAACGTAGATGATTTAAGAAGAGCAAAACAGGAACATCCTGAGGCTACAGTAGTAGCTTATGCAAATACATCAGCTGCTGTAAAAGCTGAGGCTGACTGGATTGTAACCTCATCATTAGCTGTAGAGCTTGGTAAGTATTTAACCAAATTAGGTAAACCAATCCTATGGGTACCAGACAGACATTTAGGTTCATATATTGCAAATCAGTCAGATTGCGATGTTTACTGCTGGCCAGGTCGCTGTATCGTTCATGATGCCTTTGAAGCTAACGCTTTAGAATTTGTACAAAAAGAGCATCCTGAAGCTAAAGTACTGGTTCATCCAGAGGCTCCAGCTGCAGTTGTAGAAAGAGCAGATTATGTAGGTTCAACCTCACAGATCTTATCTTATGCAAAATCATCTCCTTGCAAAGAATTCATCATTGCAACCGAGAGAAATATCTTCTACAAATTAACCTGTGCTTGTCCTGAGAAGAACTTTATTGAAGCACCTGTTGCAAGTACTAAAGGTCACTGCATCAGCTGCGCTAACTGCCCATGGATGGAGTTAAATTCATTAAAGAGCTTAATTGAGGCTCTAAATCATCCAAAAGAGCATAGTTTAAGCGTAGATGAGAATACCAGAGTGAAGGCTATGAAGCCATTAGAGAAGATGTTGTCATTTTCAGCTGACTTAAAAGCAGGAAAGATCTCTCTTTAAAAGGCTCTTCTTTTAAGCAAATGCAGTAAAGATACAGAAAGTAGTGCAGGCTCTCTTAAGAGAATTTTATAGTATGAAAGGAATTATTACTTATTATTCAAAGCTAGAAGATAAAGGATCAATCCAGTCTGAAGACGGTAAGATTTACTCTTTTACCTCAAAAGACTGTGAAAGGGACTTTACTTTATCTGACATCAAAGAGCCTGTAGAAGCAACTTTTGAAGTGTCAAAAGAGAATGATGCTAATACTTATCATGTAAGTCATGTTGCAGCTAAAAGAATCGATCCTGAGAGCAAAGTCTTTTATGATGTTCCATCAAGAGTCGGCATCTCATTTTCAAAACCAGATGACTATGAAGTCATCGTTGAGTCAGAGTATCCAATTACCAAAATCGGCAGAAACTCAAATCTAACCAAAAAAGCTGTGATTGATGAGTGTACCCGCATTGGCGGTAATGCAGTTTTAGACTATAAAGAGAGAAAGATCTTAAAAAACTCTATAGGCTTTTCTTTTTATGTCTATGAAGGCTCTGGTTATCCATCTGTTATAGCCAGACGAAATGACAAAGGTCGATATTCAAAGTCTGATCTTAAAAATCTTTTAGATAATGTAGAAGCTAAAAAGATCTACCAAGGTGAGGTTAACTCAAAGATAGGCTTTAAGATCTTAAAGATAATCGGTGCAATTTTGTTTGTTATCTTTACCATAGGCTTTTTTCTTTCCAAATAGACATTCAGTCCAAAAAATTTATAAATATTCAGGTTAGATTATGCTAACTATTGCGATATAATTGTGTCTGCAAAGGGAGACATTCAATTATGTTAGCAAAGTTAGTTTTATTCGTTTTATTATGCCTGGCCGTTTATGCTCTATTCCGTGGCGGTAAAAAAATTTTTCATATTTTAATGAAAGGAGACAGTTGTGGCTGTTCAAAGACTGGTGCTTCTGTATGCCACTGCCATGACAAGAAAAAATGATCTTTATTCATAAAAAGCTAAATTTTTTGTAGTCAATTTTGCAAGTTTGTGTTATTTTCACTAGAAGCCTCATTTTCATGGAGTAGTTATGCTTTGTCTTTTTATATGACAAAGTTCAGATTTAGGTGAAGCATAAAACTTGAAAATGACCCATTCTACCCCCATGTAAACTTATGTCGATGATACAAGTAAGGTTTATAAATGGAAGAGAACGAGAAGTTTAGAGTTGATCCTCTAACTGAAGATACACTCAGGAAGCTTGAAGCTTCTGGATTAAGAATGACAGTCCAGAGAAGACACATCATTGAGATTTTAACCTCAAGTCAATGTACTTCTCCTAAAGAGTTATGGTATGAGGCAAAGCAGTTTGTCCCTGATTTAGGAATCGCAACTGTTTATCGTCTGATTAACAGATTAGAGCAGATCGGCGTAATTTCTAAAGCTAGAAATCTTGGAATGCAGAGAGTTGAGCCAAAGTTAGGTACTATAACCGATGACAAAGGCCGTAAGATCTTCAATGCAGGTACTACCAAAGATTTGGCTGCACTAATTAAGCAAGGCTTAATAGCTCGCGGAACAATCGGTCCTCAGAACGAGCTTGAGCTGTCATTAGTGGGTGACAAGATTAACGTTACTATTAAGTAAGTTTTAATAAGTAAGATTTAAGGTAATTTGGCATGGAAAACGTAAAAAGTGCACCAACTGTATTAGATGCTGTTCCAGAAGCTGTACAGAAAAAACAGGGCGAAATTGCAGAATCAGGTGAAACCTATCTTGAGACTATCTTAGTTATCAAGGAAAGACGCAGCAATGGTCTTGTTCGTGCTGTAGACGTTGCCAATGAACTTAAATTAAGCAAGCCTAGTGTTTCTAGAGGTCTTTCTTTATTAAAAGAGAAAGAATACATCAAAGTAGGTATAGCAGGTGATATTGAGTTTACTCCTGAAGGCAGAAAAGTAGCTGAGGCTGTTTTCAAGCGTCATCAGTATTTAACTGTTTTCTTCAAGCATATCGCAAAAGTACCTTCAGATGTTGCTGAGTATGATGCTTGCCGTGTAGAGCATGTGATTTCAGAAAAGACCATGAAAGGTATCATCAATTACCTAAAAGAAAACAACATCATCTAGTTCTATTTTCATTGTGTTGGTAGCTTTTTGTTACCAACATCAAATTCCCACAACATTTTCACTTCATCTTTTTTACATGAATATATCTGTTAAGGCTCGTCGACCTGTTTAGCTTTAATGTCGAGATATTCATTCAAATTTACCTTTGCTCAGTCTGTGTTCATGATTTGTTAATATCTTGTTATGTCTAAATGTGATTTAGTGCTCAATTTTTGTAAATTCTCTATAAACGCATAATAGCAAGATTCTTGATTATATTTGCTCTATAGATCAAATAGATAGATTTAGTTTGCTGATCAGTATTCAATAGTTTGGTAGTCCTCTATCTTATATTCACACGAAGATATGTGATGTAGATGCGTTTAAAATGGTCGTTATCTAGTTATATTAGGCTAAGACTTAAAGTCTAGTTAATCGTATTAAATATAATTAAAATAAATATGGGATGTAATATGCGATTTTTAGATCTTTTCTCTATCAAGCAAAAATTGATAGCGACCTACGTGATGCTGATCCTAGCATCAATTGGTTTGGGTTATATCTCTTTATATACAATTTCTGTTAACAAGAATGTGGCTGAATCTGTTCATGAAGTCCTTGACGGTCGTTATGTCAGAGTTAAGCACACCAGTGAATATATCACTGACTTGCAGTTGCTTTTAACCGATATGACCAAGGGTACAGCTTCTGCTAATTCAGTACGAGAGAGTAAATCCTTAGCTGATAACTTAAAGTATGCTGCAGGTAAATTACAAACCTCCCGTTACCCAGAAGAGATTGGAGCTGTAAAAGAAAGCTCAGAACACTATTTAGCTCAATATGCTTCATTTGTGGATATGTATGAAAATGGCAATCTTGAAGAAGCTAAAAAGCTCTTGAAAAACGACATGTATGACAATTTTATGGTTGTTCGCAAGAATTTGGATAGAGTAAGCAGCAATCAGATTAAAGTTACTAATTCAGCTGTAGACAGAATTACCAGCAAGACTCCTTTAATTGCTGCAGTTATTATTATCCTCTTTGAAATTATATCAGCTGTTTTCATCTTAACTCAGATGCCTCGTTTAATTGCAAGTTCTATTCGTTTTGCTATCAAGAACGCTAATGCTCTGGCTCATGGTGAGTTGCATACTGAGATCAGAATTAAACGTCATGATGAGTTTTTACCATTGCTGCTTGCTATGGAAAAAATGAGAGTCTTCTGGCACGACAACATCATGCTGATTAAAGAAGTAAGTAATAACATCAGTAAGTCTATGAGTACCTTACAGGATTCGTCAGCCCATATTGATGAAACTGCTCAGGACAATCAGGCTTATTCTTCCACAGTTTCACAGTCAGCTGAGAGCATGGTAGAGAATGCAGGTGAAATTGCTAAAAGCTGTGCTTCTGCTTCAAAGCAGGCAGCCGATACCTCAAAAGATACTCAGTTAGGTATCAATCGCGTTAATGAAACTATTGAAAAACTGAATAACCAAGCTAAGAAGTCAAAAGAAGATGCAATGCTTGTAGCTCAATTGTCAGACAGAGCTCAAAAGATTGGTGTGATTGTAAATACTATTGATGATATTGCTTCACAAACTAACCTATTAGCTTTAAATGCTGCGATTGAGGCAGCCCGAGCTGGGGTCTACGGTAAAGGCTTTGCTGTGGTAGCAGATGAGGTTCGTGCTCTAGCTTCAAGAACTTCAAAGTCAACACAGGAAATTACTGAGATGGTAACTTTAGTACAGTCTGAGGCTGCCAGTGCTAATGATACTATTCAGCAGTCTGTTAAAGTTATGGATGCAATCTCTGCCGAAACAGGTGATCTGAACGAGATCCTAGATAGCGTGATTGGCAAGGTTGAGAGTGTAAATAATCAGATTGATGAGATTTCTCATTCAACAGAAGGTCAGATCACAGCAACTTCTGAGATCTCTGACAATATGAAAGAAATCACGGCAGCAACCGAGAATCTGCATGGTGAATTGAGCTTAGTTGATGACAATATTAACAACACTAATGTTGAAATTGGACGTCTGTTAGGCGTTGTTTCACGCTTTACCTTGTAAAACAAAGAAAGCCACATCTTCTGATGTGGCTTCTACTTATTTTTATTTCATTTAAAAGTAATCTGAGACAGAGCTTGTTATATTATTTCTTATCCTTATGCTCTAAAAAGTCGCCTACAGTAGCATTTAAGACCTTTATAAGATCTTTTGGATTAACACCCACTGACAGACCTCTTCTGCCACCTGATACTAAAATCTCGTCAAACTGCAAAGCACTCTCTGAGAGTAGAATTAAAGTTCTTCTTTTTTGACCAAATGGGCTTACACCTCCAATAACATATCCTGTAATTCTAGTAGCGTCATTTGGTGTGGCCACATCAAGTGACTTTAATTTCATAATTCTTGCAGCATTTTTCAAGGAAATCATGCTGTCTACAGGAGTAATTGCGGTGACGAAGGTCTTATCATGTACTAAGAGGATGGTTTTAAAGACTTTTGGCTCTTCAACACCTAAAGATTGTGCTGCAAACTTACCAAAATCATGATCTACAGTGCATTCGTATTCATATTCTTTGAAAGGCACTTTGTTATCTTTTAGAAATTTTTGTGCTGGAGTGATCATATTTTTTTCCTTATTCAATGTCATGAACACGAAATAGCATATATCTTTTTGTTACATTGTTTTACAATTGAAAAAAAATCTTAAGAACTAGCGTTACCTGATCTAGGACATTACTCAATAAAGAATGACTATGGAAACTCTTCGTACTATGGCTCCTAAAGAAGGAATACAGCATGGCAGTCAGAAATTTCCTTTAGAATGCTATATAAACGAGTATAGTGAAGTCTTTCCTATTCACTACCACCAGCACTGGCATGATGAAGTTGAGCTTATCAGTGTAGAAAAAGGACCTTTTACTGTCACAATTCATTCACAACAGGTGGTTTTGGATTCCTCCTGCTTTTACTTAGTGCCAAGTAAAGTTGTTCATGGTCTAATTCAGGGCGCTAAATCAGTACAGCGCTATTTAGTTTTTAATCCTTCAATGTTACGTCTGTCCTTTTATGACAAGCTGTTAGGGTCAATTTTAGATAATCTGTATGACACTAATCTCAACATCATACCTGTACGTAACAATGACACTGATGACTATAGAGAATGTAAGGAATGTTTTGATTACATTTTCAAAAATTATAAAGAAAAAGATGATTCAATAAGACTGCTCATCAAGGCAAAGCTTATAGTTATTTTAACTAATCTTTATAGGCAAGGAATATTTAATCAGGTCGAAATTTCCTCATCTTTTGAAAAAGAAAGAACCCAGAAATTAAAAGATCTCATCATCTGGATACAAGATCATCATTCAGGACCATTATCAATTGAAGATGCTGCTGCAAAGATGGATTTTTCCCAAGAGTACTTTTGCAGATTCTTTAAAAAAGCCACTGGAATGAGTTTTACTGAATATGTAAATGACTACAGACTAGAGCAGGCATCAGGTGATATTGAAAGGGGAGAGAAATCAATCTCTGATATTGCCGCAGATCATGGATTTGACAATGATTCATATTTCTTTAGACTCTTTAAAAAGAAATATGGAACAACCCCTTTAAAATATCGCAAACGCAAGAGCTAAATCAGTTTCAAACTCGGTCTAATATTGATCCAAAATAGATATCTAAACAGTTCAGAAATAAAAGAACTTAAGCGGAGAATTCCTTTCAAAACGGATTAATCTCCATGCAAAGTCTCTAAAAAAGCAATATCAAGCTAAAGAAAATTCGATTTACATCACAAAACTTATTGGCTAATTAAATATATCAATTTTTGATAAGAATATTTTTTGTCAATACCTCGAAAACATTTATTAAATATGTGATTCAATTCAAATTTAGATTTTGAAGAAAAATATAGGTGAATAAAGTGTAATTAAGTTGAAAAATGTATATAAAAGGATAATGCGAAATATATCACAAAAAGCGTTACGAAAAATTGAGAGCATTTTGAAAATTATTACCTGATAAACGTTATAAATATGCGCTAATGCTTAAATCAAATTTATAATCTAAACGTTGCGGAAAATCAAAGAAAATTTGTTGCAATTTGATACATAAGGCATTGATAAAAAAACACTATATGTAAAAATTTACTTAGTGGCTAAAAATGACCAAGTTTTAAAAATATATGCGTTTAGTCACAAAAATATCTAAAAAAGATAATAAAGTGCAGTAATAGGTCAATATTGTATTGATTTATTTTAGGCTAACTCTATACAATCATAACTAACCTAACAAGGTTTAAACGTTCAAGTCAAAAGGTTATCTTTTGATCAGACAACATAAGTGAAAACTAAAGGAAATCATAAGATGAAAAAAACAATTTTAGCTACTGTAGTATGCGCTATGACTTTAGGCTTCTCAGTTTCAGCAAATGCAGCAATTGAGAAAGATCAGTTAACAGTTTGGGTTAACGGTGATAAGGGCTATAACGGTATTGCAAAAGTTGGTGAGAAGTTCACAGCTGATACTGGTATTAAGGTAACTGTAGCTCACCCAGATCAGGTAGAAGTTAAGTTCATGCAGACAGCTGCAACTCAGAATGGTCCTGATATCATGATGTGGGCACATGACCGTTTCGGTGAGTGGGCAGCTGCAGGTCTTATCGCTCCTCTCAATCCTTCTGATGAAGAGAAGGCAAAGTTTGCTAAAGTTGGTTGGGATGCAGTAACTGTTAACGGCAAGATCGTTGGTTACCCAGTAGCTATCGAAGCAGTAAGCTTACTATGTAACAACAAGTTAGTTAAGAGTGCTCCAGAAAACTTCGAAGACTTTTATAAGTTAGGCGACAAATTAAAGAAAGACGGTGCTAAGTCAATCATTTGGTCTTACACAACTCCATACTTCAGCTATCCTTTAATTGCTGCACAGGGCGGTTACGCATTCAAGAAAGTAAATGGCGGTTATGATGTTAAGGATACAGGTGTTAATAACGCTGGTGCAAAGGCTGGTATGCAGTTTATTTCTGATTTAATCACCAAGGGTTACATGGAGAAGGGTGCTGACTACGGTGTTATGGAAGCACAGTTCACCAAGGGTAAAGCTGCATGTATCATCAACGGACCATGGGGCTGGCCAAACTACGATGGCGCTAAGGTTGACTTCTCTGTTTACAAGTTACCTAAGTTAGGCGGTCAGCCAGCTAAGGCATTCGTTGGTGTAACAGCTTTAGCAATCAATGCAGCTTCTCCAAATAAAGAGTTAGCAACTGAGTTCATTGAGAACTATTTATTAACCGATGAGGGCTTAGAGGCTGTTAACAACGATAAGGCTTTAGGTGTAGTTGCTCTGAACAGCTTCCAGGCTAAGTTAGACAAGGATCCACGTATTGCTACAACAAAAGAAAATGCAGTTAACGGCGAGCCAATGCCTTCAGTACCTGAGATGAACAAGTTCTGGTCATCATTTGAGACCGCTTTAAAGAACGTATGCTCAGGCCGTCAGGGCGTTAATGAAGCTGCTGATACTGCTGCAAAGCGTATTTTAAGTGAATAATTTTTAACACGGACCCTCGGCACGCAAGTGCCGAGAGTTTTTTTTTTATTTTTTTTGGCAAATTAGGAATTGGGCATGGAACTGTCAGCAATGCATAATTTGAAACTAGGTCCAAAGTTTTTACTAAAGTGGGCTGTAGTTGCAATAATTGTGTTAGTCAATCTGTATGCCGATATTTGCATGTATCTGAATGGAGATATTGCTTATCCTCTATTAGATCTTGTGCTAGTCGGTGTGGGTGTTTACGTTTTCGTAAGTAAGAAGATGTATGCACAGCGTTATGCTTTCCCAAGCGTAGCCGGTATGACTGCATTTATCATTTTCCCTCTAATCTACACAGTGTGGATCTCTTTTACTAACTATTCTGGATCCCACGTTATGAATGTAGATTCTGCAATGGCTTTCCATTTGCAGAAGACATATAAGTCAGAAGGCGGTGATTATTCTTATAAACTTTATGAGTTACAAGACGGAACATATGACCTTGTTTTACAACAGGGTTCAACTGTTTATAAGAATGAGGCTCCATTAAATCTATCTGATAAGAAATTAACTGAAAAGGCAAAAACTGGTGCTACAACTGATATTAACTTAGTTGCATCAGGAGAGACATCAGGCAAGATAGTTCCTATGAAGAAGTTAATGTCTTACAGAAATACTTTAAAGACATTTACTCTTCATGTACCAAATTCTGAAGTTAAATTATCAATGAGTGGTCTTCGCTCATTCTCAGCTCAGAGTGAGAAGTTCAAGCGTCTTCATAAAGGTGAAAAGGCTGAGAACGGTTATGTTGTAGATTCAGCTTTCGTATTATGGGATAACGAAACTCATAAGTTATTTATGCCTAACATGGAAACTGGTTTCTATCAGTATGCTAATGAGAAGGGTGAATTATCTGGTGATAAGTTCGCTCCTGGCTTTAAAGTAAATGTCGGTTTAAAGAACTATATTAAGTTCTTATCAAACGAAAATATCCGTATGCCATTCTTCCAGATCTTCGTATGGACCGTTTGTTTCTCTGCAATTACTGTTTTAGGTACTCTAGCTATCGGTATGGTATTAGCTTGCTTGGTACAGTGGCAGTTCTTACGCTTTAGAGGTATTTACAGAGTAATCTTAATTCTTCCATATGCAGTACCATCATTCATTTCTATTTTGGTGTTCAAAGGTTTATTCAATCAGAACTTCGGTGAATTGAATGTATTCTTAAATGCAATTATGGGTCCTATCTATGCAGTATTTGGAGCTGAGTGGTCATCAATTGAATGGTTCACAGATCCATGGGCTGCAAGAGGTATGATTTTAATGGTTAATGCATGGTTAGGTTATCCATATATGATGATCCTGTGCATGGGCTTATTAAAGTCAATTCCTGATGATCTATATGAGGCAACAGCTATCGAAGGTGCTTCACCTTGGGTAAATTTACGCCACATTACATTACCATTATTAATTAAGCCATTGGCTCCATTGTTAATTGCATCATTTGCATTTAACTTTAACAACTTCGTACTAATCCAGTTATTAACTGGTGGTGGTCCTGACATGATTAATGCTACTCAGGCTCCAGCAGGTTACACTGACTTATTAGTAAGCTTCACTTACCGTATCGCATTCGAAGGTGGTAAGGGTAACGACTACGGTCTAGCAGCAGCTGTTGCAGCTATGATCTTCATCATGGTCGGCTTATTAAGCTTGGTACAGTTACGTTTAACTAAGACCAGTCAGGTACAAGGTTAAGAGGAGACTGATAGAAAATGGCTATTGTTCAACCAAAATCTTTAATCTACAGAAAAGCTGTGGCTCATATTTTTATCATAGCTTTCCTGTGCCTAATCATGTTTCCATTGCTCATGATTGTGGCTATTTCATTCCGTCAGGGAAACTTCTCTGTCGGTGATATTATTCCAAAGGCATCAACTTCAACATTAGACCACTGGCGTTTAGCTTTAGGTTTTGATGTTGTGAAGTTAAACAGGGTTTCAGGATCTACTGTTAACGTAATCAACACTGATGACGGCAAAGTAAGATTCTATGTTACCTCAGAAGAAGATCCTTCTTTCCATAACTTCGTAACTGAGCCTTTTGCTTTAGCTGATGTTCAGAACCTAAAGGATGACAATACTTTAGCTGTAGAAGGTTATGCTGATACTTCAGATGCTGAAGGTGTTACCTACGCAGACGAAGGCACAACTAAAGATATTTGCAAAAACGTTGCTAAGAAATTAGTAATGAGCTTAGGTGAAGGTTCTGATGTAGTTAAGTATGTAATTGACCAGAACGACAAGGCTGGTACTACATATGGTGTATACAAGGAAAGCATTATTCCACCTCCATTCCCAGTTCTACTGTGGTTATGGAACTCAGTTAAGGTTGCATTCATAACAGCATTCTTAATTATCTGTCTATCAACAACTTCTGCTTATGCATTCGCTCGTATGAAGTTTGCAGGTAAGACAGTTCTTTTAAACGGTATGTTAATTTTCCAGATGTTCCCAGCTGTGCTAGCACTTGTTGCTATCTATGCTCTGTTCGATAAGATTGGTGATTACATCCCATGGTTAGGTTTAAATACTCATGGTGGTTTGATCCTGTCTTACATGGGCGGTATTGCTCTGCATATTTGGACAATTAAAGGATATTTTGAAACCATCGACTCATCTCTAGAAGAAGCTGCTGCTATCGACGGTGCTACACCATGGCAGGCATTTAGATTGATTCTATTACCTCTATCAGTACCAATTCTTGCTGTGGTATTCATTCTGGCATTCATCGGTACCATCACTGAGGTTCCAGTAGCATCAGTTCTACTTTTAGACATGAACGAGTTAACACTAGCTGTAGGTTCTCAGCAGTATCTATATCCACAGAATTACCTGTGGGGCGATTTCGCAGCTGCTGCAGTTCTATCAGGTCTGCCAATTACCATCGTGTTCTTATTAGCACAGCGTTGGTTAGTAGGTGGTTTGACCGCTGGTGGTGTAAAGGGTTAATCATAAGCTTATAGCTTTAGTAAACGAATTTTAAAAGAGAGTAAATCATGGCAGACGTATTATTAAGTAAAGTAAGAAAGAACTACAATCCTGCAATCTTAAAGGATACTTTACGTAACATTAACTTAGATATTAAAGACGGTGACTTCATCGTTTTCGTAGGTCCATCAGGATGCGGTAAATCAACACTTTTACGTATGATTGCAGGTCTTGAGGATATCACTGATGGTGATTTAAAGATTGATGGTAAGAGAGTGAACGATGTTCCTCCTTCAGAGCGTAACATTGGTATGGTTTTCCAGTCATACGCTTTGTATCCACACATGACCGTTTTTGAGAATATGGCTTTCGGTTTGAAGTTAAAGCACATGGATAAGAAAGAAATTATCCGTCGTGTAGTTCAGGCAGCTGATGTTTTAGGTCTAGAGGCATTCTTAGAGCGTAAGCCTAAGGCTCTATCAGGTGGTCAGCGTCAGCGTGTTGCTATCGGACGTTGTATCGTTCAGAATCCTTCAGTATTCTTATTCGATGAGCCTTTATCAAATCTTGATGCTGCTTTACGTGTAAAGATGCGTCTTGAGATTGCTAAGTTACACAAAGAGTTAAATGCAACCATCATCTATGTTACACACGATCAGGTTGAAGCTATGACTTTAGCTGATAAGATTTGTGTATTAAGCCCATTAAAGGCTAATGCAGAGTCTAACTTAGAGCAGTTTGGTTCACCTTTAGACTTATACAATCACCCAGTAAACTTATTCGTAGCTGGTTTCATAGGTTCTCCTAAGATGAACTTCTTAAAGGGTGAAATTCAGTCTATTGAAGATGGTAAGTGCGTAGTTAAGTTAATTACCGGTGAGCGTATTACTGCAGCTGTTGATGCTTCTAGATCAGAAGTTGGTGCTAAGGTTACTTTAGGTGTTCGTCCAGAGCACTTAGTTGGCTCAACATCTGAATTTGCTGATGGCGGTAAGGTTCAGGGTAAGGTAGAGGTTACCGAAAACTTAGGTGCCGAGTTCTTCTTATACATGAATTCAGGTGCAACTGAGGTTGGTTGCGACTTTACAGTTAAATCAGATTCAGAGCTAGATGTAGGTCCTGGTGATGATTTCGTAGTAGGAATTCCATCAACAGCATGTCATTTATTTGATGCTGATGGTAAAGCATTCCCTCGTACAGCAGTGTACAAGAGAAACTGATGACAGCAGTCTAATCTGTCTATTTGCCAATTAAGGGAGCCGCAAGGCTCCCTGTGTTGTTGAAAGATCATAAAAAAAAGAGCAGTTTCAAAATGAAATCTGCTCTTTTTTTATTTATAAGCCAATCAGACTATGCAGTAATGTCGATGTTAGCTCCTAAAGTGCCTTCTGCATGAGCTACTGGCTGAACCTGAGGAGCAGCTGGAGCATTAGCCTGAATTTGTTGAGATGTTTGAACTGCACCTTCAAGAAGGGCAAGAGCCATCTGACCTTGATTGTCGCTAGAACGTTTAAGCATGGCAACATTTAATGATTCCATACCAAAATTTGAACTAATTTCGCTCATAAATTTTCCTCCTACCTTTCTTGTTTAACGGCATTTTAAGATTGAAACTTAAATTTTAATTTTTAGAATTTTACCAATCTCAGCTAAATTCTCATCTGTACCTGTAAACTGTATAGCATGAATGCCTCTTGACTTGGCAACTTCAACGTTCTTGATGTTGTCATCCATAAAGAAGGTTTCTTCAGGTTTTAAGTTATATCTTTCTAGCAGAGTTAGATAGATACCTTTTTCTGGTTTGATCATCTTTTCTTCACCTGATACCACGATACCTTCAAAGCTCTGTAGGAACTTATAGGTATTAAAAGCATAGGGGAAGGTTTCAGCAGACCAGTTGGTTAAACCGTAAACTTTAAATTTGCCAGATGCCTGAACTGCCTTGAGAACATTAATTCCAGACTCGATCTCACCTTTTAACATCGTTTCCCAACCTTTTCTGTAAAGGTTAATCTGATCTTTGTACTCAGGATGTTCTTCAGAGAGTTCTTTCATACACTCTTCAAAGGTGCGACCTCTATCCATCTGAGAGTTCCAAGTAGATGTAACGATATTCTGAATGAAGTACTCCATCTTTTCATCATCATTAAAGATTGATGAGTAGAAGTAACGAGGGTTCCAGTCTAAGAGTACTCCACCAAAATCAAAAACTACATTTTTAATGGTTGTCACTTTAATTCTCCAATACAAAGACAACTAACAAACTTATTTCATTTTAATCGAGAATTATTAATTTTTTTTTTAATTTCTATAATTATGTGCTAAAGAATGCGTTTTTCTTAAATTTGTATTTATCTTGATCTGTTTTTTATCAATTTCGTAAAAGCAAAGTTTAAAACTGAAATGTAGAACAATTTTTGCTAACTCTGATTGTATTAAAATGGCTAACTTATCTGTTTGAACTTTTGTAAATACAGGCTAATAGATTTACCAAAATCTCAATATTTAGTGTTTGATGTTGTATACTATGCCTTTGTTTTTTTCAGGGATCATTTTATGAAAGAATTCATCAGCTTTGAAACATATGCAAATGATGCGATAAAGCTTGCCGATATGATTAAAAAGACAGGTCGTACCTTCAAGTCAATTATTGTTATTACTCGTGGTGGTTTATTTCCTGCAACCATCTTAAGTGCTCAGCTTAATATCAAAAAGATCGATACTTTCTGTCTTGCTTCTTATTCAAATAAAGTTGGTGGTGAAATTCAGGAATTAAAGAAGCCTGTTATTGATCTTAAAGATGCACTATTTGTAGATGATCTGTCAGATTCTGGAAATACAGCTAGATATGTTAAGCACGTATATCCTGATGCTTTCTTTGCATGTGTATACGTTAAAGAAGAGGGCAAAGATTATCCAGACTTATATGTTAAAGAATTTCCTCAGGACACATGGCTTGTTCAGCCTTGGGAAATTGATTAGTAACAGCTTTAAGTATTTTCTATTATCTGCTTATTTGCTAAATTTTAACTTTTTGCCCAAATGTAGAATGGGCGTTCTTATGTTGTGAAAAGTGGTTATAAATTAGCCAACAAATAGCTTATAGTTAAGATATTTGATAAAATGCACACAGTTTTTTTATAAAAGAGAACTAATAAAATCCTTTTATAAATTTATATAAAACTATGATTGGGGGAATAATTATGAAAAAGGCTTTATTGATTGGTGCCTTAACTTTATGCACTTCAATGTCATTTGCTAATGCTGAAACATTAAAATTTGGTACTGAAGCTACTTTTGCTCCATTTGAGTTTACAGATAATAAAGCAAACATCATCGGCTACGATGTAGATATCATCAAAGCTATTGGTGAAGCTGAAGGTTTTGATGTTCAGGTAGTGAATATGCCTTTTGATTCATTGATTCCTGGTGTATTAACTGCTCAGTTAGATGGTGCTATTGCAGGTATTTCTATTACAGAAGAACGTGCAAAGCAGGTATCTTTCTCTGATCCTTACTACAAATCTGGTATCAGCGCTATTGTAAGAAAAGCTGATGCAAAGAAGTATACTACTTTAGATTCTTTAAAGAATTCTAGATTATGTGCTCAGATTGGTACTACTGGTGCTAGCTATGGTAAAGAATTATCAGGTAACGTTGGCACCTACAACACTGTACCTGAGGCTTTCATGGAGCTTAAGAACAAGGGCTGTGAAGCTGTTGTAAATGATAGACCTGTAAATCTGTATTTCTTGCAGACCAAAAAGGACGATTCATACGTTGAGGTTAAGGATCTGGCAAACGGTGAAGAATACGGTATTGTAGTTTCAAAAAAGAACCCTGAAGTTCTAAAGAAACTAAATGACGGTTTAAAGAAGATCCGTGAGAACGGTACATTTGCAAAGATCCACGAAAAGTGGTTCTTAGTTAAAGAATAACTGAAGATAATTGGGCACGTAAGTGCCCTATACATAAGAAAAATTACAATGAATTCAATTATTGAATATTTTCAGACTATCGACATTGACTTTGTAACCAGTACTTTAAAATTACTATTAACAGGTGCACTGGTTACTTTAGAGATCACTTTAGTAGCTGTTACTTGTGGTGTTCTCATAGGTCTTTTCGTTGGTATCGCTGAGCTTTCTAACTATAAGATCTTAAAATATCCTGCAAAGGTATATGTAGATATCATTCGTGGTACCCCTTTACTGGTTCAGATCTTTATTATCTATTTTGCTCTGCCTGCACTGTTAGGCGTAAGAATTGAGCCTTACATCGCTGCCGTTGTAGCCTGCTCAATCAATTCTGGTGCATATGTAGCAGAAATCTTTAGAGCTGGTATCCAGTCAATCGATAAAGGTCAGTTTGAAGCAGGTCGTTCTTTAGGTTTGACCTGGTCACAGACCATGAGAAAGATTGTGATCCCTCAGGCTTTCCGTCGTACCATTCCTCAGTTAGGTAATGAGTTTATTGCCATGTTGAAGGATTCATCACTGGTATCTGTAATCGGCTTCGAGGAATTGACAAGAAAAGGTCAGTTAATTATTGCTGCAACCTATAGATCATTTGAAATTTGGACTGCTGTAGCCATCATCTATCTGATCATGACTTTAACTATCAGCCGTCTGGTTGCATACCTTGAGAAAAAGTACAATTCTAAAGGACACTAACTGTAATGATTATCATAAAAGATCTCTACAAAAGCTACGGCAGTAATCAGATTTTAAAAGGTATCGATCTGCACGTAAAGAAGAGCGAAGTAGTAGTTATAATTGGTCCATCAGGTTCAGGTAAAAGTACACTTTTAAGATGTGTAAACTATCTTGAGATTCCAACCTCAGGTACTATTACCATCAACCAGGAAACTATTACCAAAAAGACTGATATTAATCACATCAGAGCTGAAGTTGGTATGGTGTTCCAGCACTTCAATTTATTCCCTCATATGACAGTGCTAGACAACATTACCGTAGCTCCTATAAATGTTCGAAAGAAGAGCAAAGAAGAAGCTGAAACTAAAGCTATGGAGCTTTTAGAGCGTGTAGGTTTAGCTGATAAGGCAAAGTCATATCCTGATCAGTTGTCAGGTGGTCAGCAGCAACGCGTGGCCATTGCCAGAGCTCTGGCTATGGAGCCTCAGGTAATGCTTTTTGATGAACCTACTTCTGCTCTTGATCCTGAAATGGTTAATGAAGTTTTAGATGTAATGAAAGATCTGGCTCATTCAGGTATGACCATGATGTGTGTAACCCATGAGATGGGATTTGCCCGTCAGGTTGCAGATAGAGTTTTATTTGTAGATCAGGGTAAGATCTTAGAAGATACAACTCCAGAGCTACTCTTTACCAATCCTCAGCATGAGAGAACTAAAGAGTTCTTAGCTAAGATTTTATAATCAAAATTTAAATCTGTATGTGAAGGTTGGTTGGGGGTCCGACCTTCACATTTAAATTATCCAAAATATTAGTCCACAAAATTCGCCTGTTATCTCAAATAACATTACCTCACTGAATAAAAATATTGAGTTAACGGTCAAATCTATTATAACTTTTTGAAATTTAACAAAATATATATTTACCAAAAGCCCTTTTAAAAAAACTGTATTTGTTTATAATTCAGCAAAACGCATTTATAAGGCGACCTTTATGTCAAATACAGAAATATCAACTCATTCAAGATATACAGCACCAACTCACGGATTGTTCTCTCTGAGCTGGCCTATATTTATTGATCTTGCAATGCATTATCTTACCGTTACTATAAATATTTACATGGTAAGTATGATTTCTTTGCAAGCTGTGGCTGAGCTTAATGTCGGTTCTCAGGCATTTCAGCTGGCTTTTACCTTATTCAATTTCGTCAACATTGGTGTCTGTGTCTGCTGTGCACAGGCATTAGGAAACGGAAATAAAAGTATTGTACGAAGAGTTATTCACATGGGACTCGGACTTAACATTGTCTGGGGTATCTGTATTGTACTTGTATGTTTCTCTGGAGCAGGTGTTATCTGTAAAATCATGAATATCCCTCCGGATATTTTTCACACCTCCAAAGAATATCTGATGCTTATTTCATTTACTTTTTTTGCAGAAGCCATAAATCTCTGTGCCAGTGCAATCTTAAGAGCTCACGGATGCACACGTGATCCTATGTATGTGAATATTGCCGGTAATATTATTATCATTTTTGGCAACTACATTCTCTTATTTGGTAACTTTGGTGCTCCTGCTCTTGGTATTTACGGTGTGGCAGTAAGCACACTTGTTTCAAGATTTTTAGCTGTAGGCTTCCTCTATTACCTCATGGTAAAGAGAACCAATGTAAAGATTGTTCCTAAATTCTTTTTTATAATCAAGAAAAAGGTCTTAAAACAGATATTCTCTGTTGGACTGCCTGGAGCTGGTGAGAATTTAACCTGGCAGCTGCAGTTTTTATTTATGACCTCAATTGTAGGCACATTTGGTACTGTTGCTTTAGCAACACAGGGAATTTATGCCCAGATGTGCGGTCTTATCATGCTGTTCTCAATCTCTGTTGGTATGGGAACAGAAATTCTGGTATCACATTATGCCGGAGCCATGCAGTTCAACCTTGCAAACAGACAGCTTTTGCATTCTGTAAAAATGGGCATGCTGATTACAGCTTTACTGTCAGTTAACATTCCATTCTGGCTTGGAGATACTGTTTTATCAATCTTTACAGATGATCCAAGAGTTTTTGAAATGGCAAGACCAATTTTCTATGTGTCTGTAGTAATGGAAGTTGGAAGAATTCTGAATATCATTATCATTAACTCCTTAAGAGCGGTTGGCGACACGAGATTCCCTGTGATCATGGCTGTAATTTCCATGTGGGGGGTGTCTGTAACAATTGGCACTTTCCTGAGTGTATATATGCACATGGGCCTGCTTGGTGTTTGGATAGGCTTCTGCTGTGATGAATGTGCCCGCGGTGTGATCATGCTGATTAGATGGAAGACTAAAGGCTGGATCAAGGCTGCAAAGCGTAACTACCGCATAAATTACATGAAGAAAAAGGTTCAAAAGCCTGCTTTGAAAGCATAATTCACACTTTTGGATCGTTTTTAGAGAATATTTAAGATCCCATTTTTTGTGATATAGTGGATCAAATTTTATTGTTAACAGGTGAAAACATGTTTTTTGATCGTATAGAAGCTGCTCCTGCAGATCCAATCTTAGGTTTAACTGATGCATACAAGAAAGATCCTAACAAGGATAAGGTAAATTTAGGTGTTGGTGTATATCAGAACAACGATGGTAAGACTGTAATTCTAAACTGCGTAAAGGCAGCTGAGAAAGTTTTATTAGAAACTGAAGAAACCAAATCATACTTGCCAATCACTGGTCTTCCTGAGTATGGCCGTTTAGCACGTGAGTTAATTTTTGGTTCAGGTTCTGAGTTAGTAGACGGCGGTAGGGCTGTTTCATGCCACTGCCCAGGTGGTACTGGTGCTTTACGTATCGGCGCAGATTTCTTACATCAGCAGAACATTGCAAGCACTATTTGGATTTCTGATCCAACCTGGGCTAACCACTATCAGATTGCAAAGTCAGCTGGCTTAAAGTTCGAGCGTTACCCTTATTATGACAGAGCAAACCATAATTTAGCTTTTGACAGAATGTTAGAGACATTATCACAGGCTAAAGAGGGGGATGTTGTGTTAATGCACGCTTGCTGCCACAACCCAACCGGTATCGATCCTACCCATGAGCAGTGGGAGCAGATCGCAAAATTCATCGCTGACAAGAAGTTAATTCCATTCATCGACTTTGCTTACCAGGGCTTTGGTAGCGGTATCGATGAGGATGCTTTCGGCGTTCGTACTATCGCTAAGTACAACAAAGAAATGTTAATTGCAAGCTCATTCTCAAAGAACTTTGGCTTATACAATGAGCGTGTTGGTGTGTTAACTGTTGTATCAGCTGATGCTGAAACTGCAGCTAAGGTTTTATCACAGGTTAAGATTTCAGTACGTACTGCTATTTCTAACCCTCCAGCACATGGCGAGAAAGTTGTTACCACCATTCTTTCAGATAAGAACCTACGTGCTCAGTGGGAAGATGAATTAAAGGGTATGAGAGATCGTATCCATCAGATGCGTTCATTACTATCAGAGAAGTTAAAGGCAGCAGGTGCTGGTGACTTCGATTTTATCAACGAGCAGAACGGTATGTTCTCATTCTCAGGTCTTGATAAAGATCAGGTTGAGGCATTACGTAAAGACTTCGGTATTTACATTGTAGGCTCAGGTCGTATCTGTGTTGCTGGCATCAATACTAACAACATTGATAAGGTTGTAGCCGCAATTACTGCTGTAGTAAAGAAGTAATTAAGCATACAATTTAGCAAAATCTCTAAAGCCTGCACTATAATATGCAGGCTTTATTATTTTTTAGAGATCAAGTTATGAAATACACTTTGCTTGTAGTTCTCACTAATGAAAATGAAACTTATAAAACACAACTTGAAAACTATCTGTCAGATGTAGAGTGTATTGAAGAGATAAGATATCTGAATCTTGCTGATAGAGTAAATTTTAACGAAGCTGACTGCAAGAGCTATGACAATCAAACAGTAAAAGTAAGTATTAAGACTTCGTTTTCAGCTTCATCAAGTCATACTTTAGTTTCAAGAATTCAAAATGCTGTAAAAGATCTTAAAGGTAAGTACTGTATGGTCTTACCTCAGGGATTATTACCTTCCAAAAAGTTTTTTTACTACTCAAAAGATGCTTTAGATGACAGTACAGCTGCTCTTGTCTTAGGTTTACATGATAATAAAGTTGTAAGTAATGATGAGTTACTCTCTCCAAAAGAAAACTACACTATCTATACTGTCTATAACAAAAAGCCAGCAGTTAATGATCTTGAAAATTGTATATTGTGTAAAGCTGAGCTTTTAAAATCACTTTCATCAGATTTTGATGGTCATTTTGCGACACTGTCACTCTATGAGCAATGTATAAAACAGGCAAAAAAGGTAGCTTATGCAGTTAATGAAAGACTTTATTTTGACAAAGACAATGCAAAGCAATTTGCAAAAGATACCTTTAGACAAGATCTTAAAATTGCTCAAAAGTCAGGAATTGTTCCTTCACAAAAGCTTTCACTTTTAGAAAAGCTCTTTTCAATTAAGAGGTTTAATGGCAGAACCATCTATACAGTATTAGGTCAAAGTGTATCGGTAAAATATAAGAAGGCTCCTACTTTCCCTGAAAACGCCATTGAGGTATCAGAGAATGGCGTAAATGCAGTAAAAACAGAACTTAAACATAAAAGAGCCTGTCTTTTTGCCTCATTTACAAAAGATGGTTTGGTATCAAACAACACTTTAGCTTATTTAAAAAGTCTAAGAGATTTCTGTGATGTGATTGTCTATGTTGCGGACAGTAAAGCCTTACCAGTGACAGTAGAAAAACTAAAAGAACTTTGTGACTACATCATCATTAAAAGACATAAAGAATATGACTTCGGATCATATAAAAGAGCATATCAATATCTACAGGAGTGTAAACTTTTAGATAAAGTAGACTCTCTTTTAATCTGTAATGACAGTGTTGATTTTGTAGGAAATCATGATGATTTAAACGAGATCTTTACTAAAGCAAAAGATACAGATGCCTATGCAATGTGTATGGCCACCTATGGCTTTGGTAAAAAGCTTAAAAAGCATAGATACGAATGGACTAAAAATCCGCATTTACAAAGCTATTTTTTAGTACTTGACAAGAAAGTCTTTACAGCAGACTACTTCAAAAAATTTATCTTAGGTATAGAAAGAATTAAGAGCAAAACAGAAATCATCAAAAGATATGAAATGGGCTTATCAGAAATGCTCAGAGCTCATCATGTCAAAATGGCTTCTTTTTATCCATACGATGATACTAATATCGTCAATCCATATGCTATCTACTTAAATCAATTTGTATCAAGACCTATATTAGTAAAGCACATGCTCTCTAAATAATCTTTTTAAGCAAAAAGATACATTTTAGAGATGTGATAAAGTAGTCGTAAGCTTAAAGTCTTTGCATGAAAATATTGTTTACCATAAAAGAATAATATTGTAGATAAAACGTTTCATTTAAGGCATGACTTACAAATTTTTTGTATAATTAGTTGAGAGTCAATACTGTAAGCCTAATAATATTTGGATAATCAAATGAACTTTCATAAACCAAATTTAAAACTAAATTCAAAGACAAATTTAGTTGGTAAAATCATTTTAGGAGTTATAGGCGTTTATGTCCTATATGTCTTAGCCGTAGGTTTAGTTTCTTCAACATGTCCTGAGCATTACTCAGCCCCAGATTTAGGTGATAATGCTACAGATAAAGATAAAGCTCTGATCTTGGCTGATGCTGTAACTCACAGCCTAGAGACTGAATTAGATTCATTCTTTGGATGGATCCCAAATGATCTGTTTTTAGTTCCAAAGATTTTAGATAACATCACTTCATACCAGAAAGGTGTTATTTATGCTACAAGACCAGCCTCAGATATCGTCGCCAAAACAGCATCAAGATATGGTAAAAATGACACTATGGATCCTCGTTTAGTTGATGCAACTTCACGTTACTTTGTATACTCAAGTGAGGTTTGGGGCTTCTGGTTTGTCTATGATGCTGAAGGCAAATACAGAGATGGTATCCGCAACTGGAAGTCATGGGCTGCCTCTGTAGATTCTGGTGCTAAAAATGCCGGTGTCTATAATGTAAAAACCGATGATGTTTATTCAATCTTAAAGTACTGTTCACAAATGTTAGAGTATGCTCTAGGCACTTTAAATAATGAAAAAATCAGCCATTTTGACAGTGATAACAACATCTACTTTGCTAAAGGTGTAGCTGCTGTTGTAGATGACATTCTAAGAGGTCTTATCGCTGTGGATAAAGAGGTGGTTGTAAGAGGCGGTGCTGAGAATGTACAGGCTGCTTTAGAGCGATTAGACTATATCAGAAACTTCAACCCATGGTATGTTGTAGCTGGCGGTAACCTAAGTGGCGATGCCATGCTGCCAAATCATGTGGCAGGTATTGCAAGACATATTGATGTTGCAAGCAATCGAATTAACGACATCATGCAGTCAATGGAAAAATAGTCTGACTTGCTATGTTAAAGAGCATCTTCAGCTTTTTTGAAAATCTTGTACCTTCATTTCCCAAAAGAAATGAAGGTACTCCTCCTAAAAATCCAATTAAATTCATCCTTTTTTTTACTAAAGGATTGTGTGGCTTTTTCATAGCTGCATCAATTCTCAATGCAATTATTGCTGTTGGTGAAGCCCTGTTTTTTGTCTGTTTGGGCTTAGTTGTAGATTGGACTTCATCCTCATCTCCGCATAACTTTATTACTCAACATGGTACTTCAATTTTAGTAATGCTCCTGTGTGCAGGTGTGATTTTACCAGTAGCCTCAGTATTGCATTCACTTTTAATTCACCAGACCATCTCTAGCAATTACTCAAGTCAGATAAGATGGCAATTGCACTCTTATCTTTTAAATCAGTCCTTGTCATTTTTTAATGATGAGTACGCAGGTGCTCTTGCTAATAAGGTAATGCAAACCTCAGTTGCTGTAAGAACAGCGGTGATGAAACTTATCGATGTGATGGTGCATTTAATTGTCTATATCACCACCATGCTCATCATGCTCTCTAATGCAAATATCTCTTTGTGTTTGCCGTTAGCAGTTTGGTTAGTTCTCTATATTACCTCTTTAGTCTGTTTTATTCCTCAATTAAGAAAAGCCTCAAAGCTGCAGTCTGAGCAACGTTCAACCATGGTTGGAAGAATTGTTGACAGTTATACTAATATCTCAACTGTAAAACTCTTTGGAGGTCACGGCAAAGAGGAGCAATATGCTAAAAATGCTATGGATGAGTTCAGGCATACTGAATATAAAGCTTTAAGAATTCTCACCATGTTTGATGTAAGCGTGCAGTTTATGAACTACACCTTACTTATCACCTTAGTAATGTTGTCTTTATGGCTGTGGTCTAATTATCTGGTAACACCAGGTGCCATTGCCATAGCGACTGCTATTGCAATTCGTATGATCAATATGTCACGCTGGATCATGTGGGAGGTCGGAGCAATTTTTGAAAACCTTGGAATGATCTATGACGGTATTCATACTGTATCTGTGCCTGTAAGCGTAAAAGATCCTGAAAATCCTGTGAAATTTGAGAAATTTACAAAAGAAATTGAGTTTTCAAAGGTATCTTTCGGCTATAAAAAGTCTGTAGAGATCATTCATGATTTAAGCTTGAAGATAAAAGCAGGAGAAAAGGTTGGTATTGTAGGACCATCTGGTGCTGGCAAGAGTACACTCATAAGCCTTTTATTAAGATTTTATGATGTAGATTCAGGCGCAATCACCATCGATGGAGTAAATATCAAAAATTTTACTCAGGATGATTTAAGAAGTTTGTTCTCCATGGTAAGTCAGGACAGTTCTCTTATGCACAGAACTGTAGGGGAGAATATTGAGTATGGCGCTAAATCAGAACTACAAAAAGAAGATCTTGAAGAGGTTGCAATTGCAACTGACTCATTGAACTTTATTGAAAATCTCTCTGATTACAGGGGAGGGGCTGGCTTTGATTCTGTTGTAGGCGACAGAGGCGTAAAACTCTCAGGTGGTCAGAAACAGAGAATTGCCTTAGCTAGAGTTCTTGTAAAAAATTCACCTATTCTCATCTTAGATGAAGCTACATCAGCTCTAGACTCTCAAAGTGAAAAGTACATTCAAGAGAATCTTGAAAAGCTGATGTTGGGTAAGACTGTTATCGCAATTGCACATCGTCTGTCTACGTTAAAGAAGATGGATAAGATTGTTGTTTTAGACAAAGGTCAGATTGTAGAGATTGGCACACATGAAGAGCTTTTAGCTCATAACTCACTTTATAAAAAACTTTGGTCATTACAGACTGATGGATTTTTAAATAAATCTGATGAGACACAAGACAACTAGTGCTATAGAGTTAGACATATTTAAAATTTGTCAACAGATCAAATTCAAAACTTAAGAGCAAGTAACAACGACATGTTTTTATCCATTTCACCCCCTCTAAATCACTGATTACTTAATAGAGATCACCCAAAAGTAAAGCATCAAAATACTTTTAAAATAGCATGTCGATTATTCTGAAATTTCAGATGTAAAAAAGAAAAAACCAAAACAAAAAAGTTAAAAAAATTTTTAACTTTTCTTAACAGCATAGTAAAGCCAAAAGGTAAAAGAAAAGAGAAAGAAAGATTAAGGCAATGTAAAAAAATAATTTGACAAGGAATAAAAAAAGTCTATAATGCATTTCCGTTGTCACGAACGACAACGCAAAAATAAAAC